>Ga0116216_10000006_pt1 | contig 262923 bp, 248 predicted proteins | sample Sb_taG_11_FD_89696 | JGI IMG/M metagenome (GOLD analysis project Ga0116216, IMG submission 89696) | Peat soil microbial communities from Weissenstadt, Germany - Sb_50d_3_AS metaG | ecosystem: Environmental > Terrestrial > Soil > Wetlands > Peat | place: Germany: Weissenstadt | collected... | reverse complement strand
AGCTAGTACAGAGCTGCTGGAGCAAGGGACTCAGACGCCGTCCCCTGCTCCAGACCTCATCCCCGCTGAACATCAACCCAGAACTTACATTGCGATTGGTGCAGCAAATGGGGGCACTTCAGATGTACACTGCCTGAAGTGTACGGCACCCTACTCAGCATTTTTAAACTGCTTTCTGAGATTCTTACTGCCGCGTTTGGAATTCTCGGGCTGCTGACCGAATTCCGCGACAAAGACAAAAAGATAACTAGAACAGGCAAAATAGCCCTGGTTGGAATCCTCGCGAGTTTTCTAGTCGCGGCTACGACGAACATCCTAGAATTGGAAAAAAGCAAAGAAGACGCAATTGCCCATGAGAAAGAAGTCCAGCGACTTCTTCACCCTTTCGGGGATTTCCAAGTGACTTACACACTGGCGATTACAGAAGACCTACCAGACCAGGACAAAAGCGAAATTCCCGAATTGCACGCTTACATGTCCGGCTTGCAAAACTACTTCACGACTTCAAAGCTAGATGGACCAGACGGTTTCGTACTTCGTATGAGGGATGGTCGGGGAGCTTTTACACTTCCAGTTAGACGCTCTCCAGAAAATCTAGGTAAGATTCCCGAGCCTTTATCCAATGCAGGAGATGTTGAGGTTGTGGTGTTTCGTCCGGGGGCGTTCCCTTGCGACAAATTGACGGACGCTGATTTTCAAGATGTGGACCCGGATTTGGTTCTTGGTTCACGGCAGATACCATTAGCCTCCGATAACTCGGCGCTCTGGGTAGAGTACGTTTCTCAACCGCTGGCACTGGAACGAACATTGGATTTTGATCTTACGCACAATAGCGGAGTGTTGAGCAGCATCGAGGACTTTTCGGGAACAACCCTTATTTTCAAACATGCCAGCCGCGATTCCTCCCATTTCGTGCCCCGCGGTCTGAGGATAAGAATGGCGCGAGGGGTTTATATTGATTTGTCCGAAGAAGTCATGTCTGCATTTAAGACCGATGGCGAGGGGGAATATTGTTTTGCGGCAGCCAAAAACTAGTCTTCTTCTCCAATTTGTACGCTCACAAAATAGCGGCCATGTTAGCGTTAGGCAATCCAGACAATCATCTTTCCGGTTTGCTTTGCCCGATTGCCACGCAAACAATTCGCGCTTATGTCCGAAATATCCATGAAGTCGCTGAAGAAAAGAAGATCCGATTTCAAAATATTCAAAAGATGATTTGCGCGGGTGTCTTTGGCTCCGCGAGTGTGGGACACCGCATTAGGTAGTGCCTGATTAACGCATTAACCGAAAACTGAGTCACTACCAGATTTTGAATTCACTGTCGCAAAGGATCATAATTTGATAGCTTGCGCTGGCGAGATACGCGCATGCAGACAGCGCTCAAAACGACAGGGCTTGGAATTGCCGGATGCAAGGGCCTTACACAGTTACTTACACACTTTCACATGACGTAAACCTAACTATATGTATTAGCAATAATTTACAAGAACACGCATGGCACTTAAAATCCGCATGGGCGAAAGCTCTGTGGGGGTTCGATCCCCCCTCCCGGCACCAACTATGGTTGTTGGTTTTTTCCCAATTTTTCCACCCAATGTGACGCTGTCCATATCGAAGAATTGCAAAAAAAATAGCGCGAATGACGAAGCATAATGAGGATAAGGGACACTAAACCCGCGGGTTAATTCGTTCGGGGGTTTGCTCCCGGGCGCATAACAGCGTATAAGGCATGCAATAAGACCTCCGGCTGGGTTCTCGCAGTGGAAACTCAAAACGAAAACGCCGAACATGAGTGGATCGCGAAATACAGAGCTGCCGTCAATGAAATACCTGCGCAGCAGCGAGGGCTGGCCAAGATCCGCGCGACTCTGAGGTCTGCTTGGCGCAAAGCGATTTCGCCCCTTAACCGCGGTGTTGACCGGGGACCTCTGAAAACAGAATCACAGGCCGGGCGCAACTCCGTTAAACGTTCCGGCCTCCGACTTGAGAAGGCAACCGACCGCAAGCCGGCCATAAAGGCATTGGCCAAAAATCCACGAGCGGAAGATCGCGGTCGAGGCACTGCGAGCTAAACGGCGCACAATCTCTCTCGTACTTCGATTCGGTTCCATGAAATTGCTCCCGACGCGCTACTCTGTTTGGATGAGTACATACGAAGTACTCCTTACGAAGTATCGCAATACTTGAAGAATATCTTCATTCCCGCAACTCTTTTGTGGCACAATATCCCGACCTAGCCTTCCCCAGGTGAGGATGTGAAATCTTTTCTGTCTGTCCAGGAAAGCATTTGTCTGCCTTGAAAATGAAATTGAGAAGTTTGCCCAGCAGCCGGCAAGAGCGCTGAAGCAGAGAAAAGCGCTCAGCAGCTTTGCCGTCTCGAGTTGACAAGAGACGGCCATCGGTGTGGGTAACCAAAGTCAAATTTGCCTCAGACGGTTTGACAGCTTCAGTAGTGCGTTGCCTAATAGGGGAATCAAGTGCATATTGCTCCGGCCCGGCCAGGTCTGATCGTAATCGATGGTTCCCTCAGCGTCTTTGCCTACAACGGAGAGGCGCTACAGATCCTTACGTTTCCAGATCAACCGGACGAGATTCCCCACTTGGACACATGGCTGAGCAACAAGATCCGCTCTAACCTTGTGGAGAGGCGAACTCCATCCGGGTTTGCCGGCGAATTTCGATCTGCGAAACGGACATACCTGTGTCGATCCTTCACCCTCGACCGCAGCGCAATGCAAGGCAACGGTACTGGATCTCCCAAGGGATTCATGGTGGTCATGCTCGAGAGGCAAAGCAATGAAGCGGTCACCATTGCCGAGGTTTCCGAACGCTTTGGTTTAACTGCGCGCGAACAAGAGACAGTACAGTTCTTGCTGGAAGGGCTTACCAGCAAAGAGATCGCAGAGCGCATGAAGATCAGTCCAAACACGGTAAAGGCATTTATTCGGCTGGTGATGGTCAAAATGAATGTCTCGACGCGCTCAGGGATCATTGGCAGGATCGTAGGCAAGAGCATGCTCGAAGCGGAGAGGCGAATTCAATAGTTACTAAGATGATTCCAGCACGGTGAGCTAGCAGCAATGCGTCGTGTCCAAATCTGTGATTGCATCCCCGAAAATATCCTGCTATAAGTTCTGCAACTCCAGCCCATCGAAATCTTCTTTAGGAGTCGGCAATGAAGAATGTATTCGCGGTTCTGCGCGAAAGAGAGATGGATCTGGTCCGCGTGCGTGAAGAGGTAGAGGCGCTCCGCTTTGTGATTCCGTTGCTTGCCGAGGAGACGGCTTCAGCTTCGGCAATGAAGGATGTCTCCGCGATTTCCTCGCGGTACAGCAACAAATGGCCCCTCGATGTACGCGCGAGCACTCCGTAGTTCTCTGGGAAGTTGTCGCGTACCTGACGGAATTCCCCATTCGGCAGGAGTAGTTAATTGGGTTAAGCCACATGGGGGATTGTATTACCGTGGGTGCAGTGTAGAGTGTTGAGGCGCGAGAAAAGGCCGAGTATCCTCCCCCACCGGCTGCGCAACTAAGGAGAAAACTAAAATGTTTCGAACACCTACGCTTATGGCGTTCTTGCTCGTGGCGATGGTCGCAGGCCTGGTGCTGGCAGGGTCGGGGACCGCATGGGCACAAAATTCAACGGATGTTTTCTGGGTCGCGTACTACAGCGGCGGTGCAACTACTCAAGGGGGGCCCGGCCTTGGAACAGTTCAAGTCGTCAATCCCGGCGTCTCTGGCGGCACCTTGTGCGCGGATATCTATGTGTTTGACCCGCGCCAGGAACTCAAGGAGTGTTGCCACTGCAGAATCACGCCGGACGGATTGCTGACTCTTCCGGTTGGTTTCCTGACCAACAATCCGGCAAACGGACTGTTTGGTACGAACGGCGTGATCAAGATCGTCTCCGACTCCGGAGCGAACTGCGCCGAGGCATCCCCGGTTCCTACTCCGGAACTCCGCGCTTGGACTTCAAATCCCAACAACGCCACCCTGGTTGAGTCCGAGTTTGAACCGACCCCGCTGTCCGCTCAGGAACTCTTCGACCTGGAAGTCCTCTGCAGCGGTATCCCGAACCAGACCGGGCCAGGAGTCTGCGCGGAGCAGAATCCGGCTTGCAACAACTGAGACCCGATGCGGTAGCGACTTGAAAACCCCAATGGGGAGATAACGCCAATACGGCGATAAAAGGAGATTTTCGATGTCCCGAACATGGATATACACGCTAGCGGTTCTCGCAATCGCGACCGTACTTTGTGCCGGTACCGCTATGGCACAGATTCCGGACGATGTTTACTTCGTCAGTTACTTCTCGAACGCTCGTGGCACGTTGGATGCCACCGTGCGTATCGACAACCCTGGTGTGGACGCTGGTAAGAACCTTTGCGCCTACATCTACGTCTTTGACAGCGTTGAAGAGCAGGTGGAATGCTGCGGTTGCTTGTTGACTGCGGATGGTCTGCGTACGATCTCAGTAAACAACGGCTTGACTGACAACCCTTCGAGCGGCCCGCTCAACAAGCCCGCGAACGGCGTCTTCAAGATCGTCTCGGGAGCTCCGAACATCGGTGGAAGGGGCTGCGATCCGACGGGCGGTGCAAGCTTGTCCGGCGGCTTCAAGAACAACATCATTCCGACCCCCGACGTTCGCGCTTGGGCTACCCACATTCAGGCTAATGGCGGAACTTCCGAAGAGGAATTCTCCGACGCTACCCTGACCCAGACGGAACTCAATCACCTGCAGGACACATGCTTCCAGCTTCGCCAGCTAGGTAGCGGCAAGGGTGTTTGCAGCTGCGGATTTGGTGACTAACTTTAACCTGCCTTGAGGGACACTCCTCCCCCGCCCCTTGGGTTTTTCTAGTTCGCCTGACACTGGTCGCTTGACCGGTGTCTGGCGGGTTGTTTGAAGTAAAATCTCGCGCGTACACAATGAGGGAGGACTCCATGCGTAAAATTCTGTTCTTATTGGCGGTCGGATTGTTTACATCCGCTGCTTTCGCTCAAAGCTTGACGCTCGCCGACAACACGGTCGTCGCCGAGGTCAACGGAGACAAACTAACCACAGCGGATCTTGAACACCAGGAAGGAAGCAAACTTCTTCAGTCCCGCTATGCATATTATGAGGTGCAACGCAAAGCGCTTGACGAGCTGATCGATCAGCATCTGCTCGAGATCGAAGCCCACAAGCAGAACCTGACGGTCGAAAAACTGCTCGACCGTGAAGTGAACAGCAAGCTTCCCCCGGATGCGACTGACGACCAGTTGCAGGTGTATTACGAAGGCTTGGAGACGGACAAGCCTTTTGATAAGGACATGAAGGATAAGATCCGGCAGCATATTCACGATGCCCGGGTCGCCAAACTGAAGACCGCGTATCTCAAGACTTTACGCAGCCAGGCCCGGATCATGGTTGAACTTGCACCACCCGAAGCTTCAGTTAGTATCGCTGGAGCGCCGCTTCTTGGACCCAAGAACGCTCCTGTGGTTTTGGTTGAGTTCGCCGACTACCAGTGCCCATACTGCCAAAAAGTTAACCCGGACCTCGAGAAATTGCAGAAAGAGTTCGGGGACAAACTGGCCATTGCCTTCAAGGATTTTCCGTTGCCGGCGCATCCCTTCGCGGAGAAAGCCGCAGAGGCCGCACGTTGCGCAGGAGAGCAGGGCAAATTCTGGGAGTTCCACAACAAGCTTTTTGAGGACAAGAAGCTGGAACCCGCGGATCTGAAGCAGGAAGCAACTGCCCTTCAGTTGAATACCACGAAGTTCGATGCCTGCCTGGACTCGGGAGCGGAAGCAGCCGTAGTCCAGAAGGATGCGGGAGAAGGCAAAGCCCTCGGCCTTGCCGGCACACCCAGTTTCTTTGCCAATGGCCACTTCTTCAGCGGGGCGATGAGTTACGACGCGCTTCGAGACATGGTCGCGCAGCAGTTGAAGGCGCAGCAGGCCAAGGGATCGCAGTCGTCCATCGGGGAAACCTCACCAATGGAGTCCTCCCTGAGGTGATTTCCTAAATGACGGCTACGTTTGGATGCGGGCGCAAAACGCGCCCGCATCCAAGTTCTTTTTGCACGCTGGACGATTGTTGAAAACGTTACGCCATCAAAGTAAGCCTTCCCCCAAGCGAATCAATGGTGGGCTAGCCCATTTGGATTAGCCTATATTATTTAGTTATTGGCTATTGACGCGTTGTAGGTCTTGCCCCACAATACAGGCTCGTATTTGAAGGGCGTCTTGTTCTTTTCCACAAGCAGCCCATCTGCGGTTGGCCCTCCCCCCTTAAACCAGGAGCCAGCAATATGCGCAGGTGTGGTGTGGTTCTGCCGCGGGTCTTCGGGCTTGCGACTATATTCATCGCGTTACTCTCCATTTCAGCGCCGGCCCAGACGGTCGAGACCACGTTTAACGTGGGCGTTCAGCCTTGCGCGGTTGCGGTCAATGTCTTCACCAATCAGATCATCGAAGCGAATTGCCTTGGTGACACGGTAGAGGTGATCTCCGGCATCAACAACTCTGCCAGGGCCGTTACCGTCGGAACCAGTCCCGCTGCCCTCGCCGTAAATCCTCTCACTAACAAGATCTACGTTGCGAACAGCCAAAGTGGCACGGTCACCGTGATCGACGGTGCCACTCTCAAGACGACGACGGTGGCGGTTGGTTCGAATCCACGCTCCATTGCGATCAATGAATTCACGAATCGCGCCTACGTTGCCAATAACAGCGATAACACCGTCACCGTAATTGATGGTCTGGAGTTCAGGACGACAACGCTGAATGTGGGAGCGAATCCCATTGCCGTGGCGATCAATCCGGTAACGGATCTGATTTATGTTGCGAACACAGGAGGCACCGTCTCTGTTATCAACGGAGCCGATAATCATGTCGCTACGGTCCCGGTTGGAGTGTTTCCGCAAGCGGTTGCGGTGAACCCAGTGACGAACTTGATCTATGTTGCGAACAGCGACAGCAACACGGTAACCGTGATAGATGGCACGACTAACCGGTGCACGAAGGCGAATCCATGCGCGACCATCAATGTGGGATTCCTTCCTGTCGCGATCGCAGCAAATCCAGCTACAAACCAGATCTACGTTGCGGACAACCTCAGTTCGGATGTGAGGGTAATCGACGGGCTTACCGGGCTCACAACGACAGTGGGTATTGGATACAATCCCAACGCATTGGCTGTGAATGTTTCGACCAATCAGGTCTACGTGGCTAGCACTGTGACCGGTAACAATGGCGCGGTCGTTGTTCTGGATGGAGTGACCAATCAACTTACCTCAGTGTCCGTTGGGGCCCACCCTTCCGCGGTAGCCGTGAATCCTCTGACGAACCGAGTTTACACCGCGGATACGAACAGCAACACCGTGACAGCAGTGGACGCCGATACCAATCAGTTCATCAGCGTAGGATCGGGAGGAAATCCTCAGGCTGTGGGGACGAATCCCGTCGCAAACGTGATTTATGCCTCCAACGCGGGCGACAACACGGTCACCGTGATCAACGGCGCCACGGATCAGACCACAACGATCAATGTGGGAACACAGCCCTCGGCGCTGGCCGTGAACCCAGTCAGCAATCAGATTTACATCGCGGACAGCATGGGCAATACGGCAACGCTTATCGATGGGCTGACCACGGAGGTGAATACGCTAAACGTAGGAGTGAAGCCCACCGCAGTTGCCGTGAACCCCGTCACCAATCGCGCATACGTGGCGAATACGGGAGCTTCTACAGTTACGGCGATTGATGGGAAGACCGGGCAGACCACGACGCTGAACGTGGGGATGAATCCCGGCGCGATCGCGGTCAATCCGGCCACCGATACAATCTACGTCGCCAATAGTGCCGACAACACGGTAAGTGTGATCAACGGAGTGACAGGACGGGCCGCAACTGTAAATGTGGGAACGACTCCGAGCGGCGTCGCGGTTAATCCCGTCACCAACCAAATATACGTGGCGAATTCCGGCAGCAACAACGTCAGCGTGATCGACGGGCCATCTAACGCAGTCACTAATGTGCCGGTGGGTACGGCGCCGGTGGCCGTCGCTGTGAATCCCGCAACCAACCGGATTTTTGTGGCGAATTCGGGCAGCGGCACAGTTACCGTAATTCGCGGTGCAACGAACGACACCGCCACGGTGACAGTGGGGACTTCACCCATCGCAGTGGCTGTGAACCCGGTAACCAATCACATCTATGTCGCGAATTCTGGGAGCAACACGGTCACGGTGATCGACGGTTTGAGCAACCAGACGAGCAGCGTGCCTGCGGGAACGAATCCTTCGGCGTTGTCGATCAACCCGATTTTGGGCCAGATCTATGTCACGAACTCCGGCAGCAATAACGTGACGGTGATCGCGGAGCAGCGCGTGGGAGTCCTTCCGTTGGCAACTGCCATCTCGGCTCTTGCTGGCAACGTGACGGTCGAACGCACGCCAACCTTTACGCTTTCTGCCACTGGTTCTTATGCCCCCGCGAACCCCCCGATTCTGGGAATTCGCTACCAGGTTGATTCTTGGGAGGGAGTATGGCAGGCCGCAACGTCGTCGGGGACCGGTTTCACCGCTAGCACATCTGCCCTGGCATTGGGGCCGCATGTGCTTTACGCGGTTGCTGAGAATGGACAAGCGGCCGCCACTACCGGATTGGACCAAAACATCGTCGGGAGCATATCGGGGTATTTTTTTACGGTAATGCAAGCGCAAGCGAACACTGTGGTGAACTCCAGCTTGAGTTCGTCCTCTGATGGAGCATCGGTCACATTGATGGCGTTAGTGCAAGCTGTCGCGCCAGCGACCGGGATTCCGACGGGAAACGTGCGCTTTCTCGATGGTGCTACAGTTCTGGCAAGTGGAGTGGCGCTGGATGGGAGCGGGCAGGCGAGTTTCACGACCTCGTCCCTGACTCCGGGAGCGCACTCGATCACGGCGCAATACTCTGGCGATGTAAACTTTGTAAGTAACACCTCCACTCCCTTCAGCCAGCTTGTCGCTCACGAACCATCGGCCGTGATTCTGACATCGAACTCGAATCCCTCGGTTTTCGGCAACGGGGTGACGTTCACCGCTGCGGTGCAGGCGGCTGCGCCGGCGACTGGAATTCCGACGGGGACAGTCAGCTTTTTCGATGGAAGCGCGCCTCTGGCGAGTGGAGTGGCGTTGAACGCGAATGGGCAGGTGAGTTTCAGCGCCTCTTCCCTGACACAGGGCACCCACTCGATCACGGCGAGCTACAGCGGCGATGCGAACTTTGCCGGAAGCACGTCAGCACCAATGAACGACATTGTGAATTCCCCCGGTCTAACACTTGCTCTTTCAAAGAATTCGTTGAGTGTGACGGCGGGAGGAGCCGCTAATTTCAATGTTAATGTCAGCTCCAATGGCGAGCTGCTCGTGCCGGTCACATTTGCCTGCAAGGGATTACCATCGAATGCCACTTGCGAGTTCAGTCCTTCTTCGCTCAGCCCCAGTGCTCTGCCGGGCAAAGTGATGGTCACGATCGGTTCGAGTTCCGTTGCGAAACTATCCGCACCGCACAACGGGATCGGCGGACTCTGGTTCGGCTTCGCTCTCATGGGTATCGTGTTTGCAGGGTTGGAGGGACGCTCGTATCGCACAAAGGTTACCTTAGGAGTCATCACGATGTTTGTGCTGATGGGTATGCTGTTGGGCTGCGGTAGTGGCGGCAGTAAGCCTGCTGTCGTTAGTACTCCAACCCCAACCCCGACCATTTCGTCGGTGACGATAACGGCCACTTCTGGGGGCCTCAGCGCGGCGGCTAATCTCAGCTTGACGGTGATGCCATGAGGCTGGGCGCCCCGTGCCAGAGCCGATATCGTGTGAACGTTCTGGAACGGCCAGGAGGGGCGACTCGGCGAACTTCTCAGCACAGGTTTTTGTGGGATTAACTGGGTGTGCAATTTCGTTCATCTTGACATTGATCATCGCCGGGCGCAAAATGAGGGGCGTTTGATTAGCCCCCGCAGGGTCTGCAGGAGGGGCTAACAAAGCCTTCTAACACCTCCCCACGGTAGTTTCCAGTCCCAAATACTGCATTCAGGAGTTCCTTTTGCTGCGTGAGCATAAATCAGCACCAGGCTTACTGTTGGTCGATGCGACTACACTGAAGCCCTTCGCATTCAACTCCGAAGTGCTTCAGATTCTCGCTTACCCGGCCGACCCGAGGGGAATCAAGCACGTGCACGTATTTCTCACGGACTTGATAAACGCCCAACTCATTCGTCGAAATGCACCGGCCCCGGGCTTCGCGTCCGAATTTTCGTCAGGCAATCGGAGATACAAGTGCCGCGTCTTCCAACTTGAGAAGCAAGGGAACGGCTCATCCGCTCCGGTCGCCCTATTGTTCGAAAGAAGTCCCTCGACCGATGCCGCCCTATTTCAAGTTTCCAAGGAATTCAACCTCACTCCCCGTGAGCAGAGGACAGTTCAACTATTACTTGATGGATTGACCAGTAAAGAAATAGCATGTCGGATGAACGTGAGTCCTAACACGGTGAAGACGTTCTTGCGCTTGATTATGGTTAAGATGGGAACTTCGACACGCTCGGGCGTCTTAAGTAAGCTGTTCGACTGCCGAACGGCGGGGTATACCGCAAATCCGTAATGCGCAATAGGAGTACCGCAACCGTCTCAACAATCAACATAGAAACTGGATGAGAGCATTGGGTTCCTTCCTTGTGTTTTTTCTGCTCTGGGCCGCTCCGTTGATAGCGGCGGCCGGAGGCCAACTGACTCCTGTTGCCGCAATGACTTCGGCACGAGCGAAGCATTCCGCGACGCTGCTTTACAATGGCAAGGTTTTGATCGCCGGTGGGATTGGAAGTGGCGGGGGTCTGCTCGCGAGTGCCGAACTCTATGATCCTGCGACTGGGAAGTTCACGCCAACCGGTGCCATGGCCCAAGCTCGTGCAGCTCACGGCGCCGTTCGATTAACCAATGGCACGGTTCTGATTGTGGGAGGCACGGGACCAAAAGGAGCACTCGATAGTTGTGAGCTTTACGATCCCACCACCGGCCAGTTCTCACTGACGGCGAGCTTGCATACTCCGCGAACGGAGGCGAGTGCAACCCGGCTACAGGACGACCGCGTTCTGGTTGCCGGAGGCATCGGTTCCGACGGCCAGAGCCTAGCCAGTGCGGAGATCTATGAGCGAAACGCGAAGTTTGTTTCCGCTTCAGCCATGTCGACGGCGCGCACCTCTCATAGCGCCACACTACTACCTCACGAACGGGTATTAATCGCGGGCGGGGTACAAGCAAACGAAGCCCTTAACAGTGCCGAACTCTACGACGCCGAAGCGAACCGGTTCATGCCTCTTCCCAAGATGAGCGTCGCCCGCGAGCGGCATGCGGCAGTTTCGCTTCCGGATCAATATGTCCTTATTGTTGGCGGTATGGACGGGCGCAACCAAAAGGGCATTGCAACGACCGAGATGTTCGATGTCGAGAATAAGAAATTTTCGGAAGGCGGGTCGATGCTTCAACCGCGTTTCGATATCCCTGAACCGATCGTGCTCGCAGGCGGCAAGGTGCTGGTGGTTGGAGGGGCCGGAATCAACGAAATTTACGACCCCGCGACCAAGACGTTCACAGCAGCCGGGGGCAAGACCGAACGCACGCGCTGGTTTCAGAGCGTAACACTGCTCTCAGACGGCAAAGTCCTGGTTAGTGGAGGATCCGACGAAAAGAAGCGGAGTACGGCGCAGGCCTGGGTTTACACCCCTTAAATGCCAGTCAGAACCCGTGGGTTTGATTCACCCAGTTTGATTCACGTTGAGGGTTGCACTGCTGAGCTTCCGCACTTGTTCTGACGTCATGCCATACAGCGGCGGACTCGGCACTTCCATTAGCGACAGGTAAATGTAAAGTTGGCCTCGATGGTGAACTTCGTGTTCGATCATCAAACGCAGCCACTTCCAGGATGTGATGGAAGCCCCGTCAGGCAGGGTGCACTTGCGGTGCAAGTCAGTCTCGCTTAAACCGGATAGAATTTCTACATCTTCCCGATGCAGTCGTTCCGCGAAGTGCACGATTTCGTCGTGACTTGCAGCGAGAGCCTTGCCGCAGCCGGCATAGGCGCTAGGGTTGCCTCGCGCGATCTCGATAAATATGTATCGATTGGCGGTCGCGATGTGCCGGACCAAATCTCCCACCGTGAATTTTCCCTCGCGAAATTGCCAGTCCACTTTGTCACGAGGGATCGCGCGCACCACGTTCATGGTGCGTTGATGAACTTTATCGAAATAGTTGAGGAACTCGCCAATGTCGCGGATCTCCATTGGGATCGGCCTCCGGCGTTCTTGGATGATGACTTTCCGGATTGCGATTCAACTTGCGCTTAGGGAAGGCTGACTCGTCCGGTGGTTAAAGCCGCAGAGGCGCGCCCATACTTACACTCGGCTTCACTGGGATGCGGAGAGGTGTTGATTCGCTAGTTTTCCGGCGGAAGCTAGCTCGTCTTGGTGGGATTGTCGGCGACTCGAATCGTGAAGTTGACGGTAATTCTGGCCTTCGTTTCTACGGCTTGTCCATTCTGGAGAAAAGGTTTGAAGCGCCACTGCCGCACCGCTTGTTGTGCCGCTGCAGTCAGGATGGAAGGACCGCTAAGCACTCGAAGGTTCTCGATGACGCCATCCGTGCCGACAACTGCTTCCAACACCACCGAACCCTGCACCCTGGAACGTTGACCCAGTAAAGGATAGGTCGAATCAAGCGGCTGACGCAGCTCAGAGGCGCTGGCAGGAAGGGGTTCGCGTTCCGCCGCATTCGTGGCCGGACTTGCCATCGCAGTCGTGGCTTTGGTCGCCCGGCTTGCATTGCCGGTAATTTCCGCGACCGTGACGTTACTTCCAGGATGAACGGTCTGGTGCTTGTCGCCAGCGACCACTTCGACATCCAGCGGAGGAAGCACAACCCGGTTCGTAGCCACCACCGGGGCTTCAGGTTTAGCAGCCTGTTCGTGAGACGGCGCTTTAGCGGCCAGTGTAACGGATGTCTTTGGAGCAGGCTGGTTCTTCGGGCTCTTTTGGTTCTTCTGGTTCTTCGCAATTTGCACCGGTACCGGTGCTGCTGCTGGCGGTGCGGGCGCCGTCGGAGTCGCGGCCTCGCTTGGTTTGGCTGGCGCCGGCGCAGCTGCGGCGGGCGCTCTCGCCACCGTCTGCGAGTTCGGAGCCTCCGATTCGGCTTCGTCCGAGCCAAACCAGAAATCGCTATCCTTTACCAGCACAACCGCCAGGACAACCAATAGAAGAGCGAGCGCGATTAGCAACTTGCGAGGCTGTTTGTTTGGCGGCGTGGGCTGAGGACCCAGGCTTCCCATTTTTGGATTCAGATCGAACATTTTGTAGTCTGCAGTCCGCATGGGGGTCACGGGCGCTAGCGAAAAACCGGGAGCGGAATCGCCGCGCACAACCATCCTGAGGCCGTTTGCAATTGTTGGCAATGGCACCAACCGGGAGGTAACTGCCCGAGAGTGCTACTAAGGAATCATCTGTGACAACTGTGGCTTGGTAAGCGTGCCCCAAATCGCGATCTGTGCGCCGTCCCGGAGAGAACCTCGATGGCAGTGTTCAGAAACGAACGGCTCAAGCGGCCGGAATTGTTCGGTCAGCGTTGAAAAAGCAAACGAGTTTGAATTCCGGCATTTGCCCGTTTTACACCCAACCTTGCACGAGTAGAATTCATTTTGTCCCGGAGGTTCCGGCTATGCTCCGCATATTCGCATTCGTGATTCTCACGAGCGCTCTTTGTCTTTGGGCTGCCCAGACTTCCGCACCAGCCGCACTCGATCTGGTAAAGCAAGGCCAACAACTGAATGGTGAAGGCAAGCAGGACGAGGCCCTTGCGTTATATCACCAGGCGCTTGCGCTGTCGCCGAATCTATATGAAGCGCATCTTGCATCCGGCATCGCACTCGACTTGAAGGGGGATTATGCCGAGGCTCGAGATCAGCTCGCGAAAGCTATCGAGGTTGCTCCTGCCGACTCCAAACAACAAGCGCTGCGTGCGATGGCAGTCTCCTACGCCTTTGAAGCGAAAGCCAATGAGGCCGAGAAATTCGAGCAGCAGGTTTTCGACGCCCGCATGTTCGCTCACGATTTCATTGGGGCGGCCGAGATCGCGAACGAACTGGCCCGTATTTATCTGGAGTCGGGGGACACAGCCGGAGCCTACAAATGGTACAAGTCGGGATACGAAACGGCCCATCAGAAAACCGATCTCACCAGCGCCGACAAAAACCTTTGGCTCTTCCGCTGGGAGAGTGCTGAGGCTCGCATCGCCGCCCGCAGTGGCAAACCAGCGGAGGCCGCGCAACACGTGGCCGCGGCCAAGGCCGCTCTTGAAAATGCTAACAATCCAGACCAGGCGCGATTCTTTCCTTATCTGGCGGGATACGTCGCCTATTACGCCGGAGACTACAAAAACGCCATCGCCAATCTGCAACAGGCCGATCAGCACGATCCGATGATTCTAGCTCTATTGGCAGAGTCGTTCGAGAAGACAGGAGACTCGTCGCAGGCCAACGATTATTACCGAAAAGTTCTGGCCTCGAACTCACACAATCCCACCAACGCATTCGCGCGGCCGCTGGCCATGAAGAAACTCGCAGCAGGAAGCTAACAATTGTGGGCCTAATGTACGGGCGCAGGTTGCGGCGTTGCCTGCGGAGCAGCGCCGGGACTTGAGAAGTTTACCTTCGGAACTTCGCGCGATCCTGGCGACGCTTCGAAGTAAGCTTCGTTCGGTTTGAATCCTGCGATGCCTGCGAAAAAACTGTTAGGGAACTGCTGTACATAAGTGTTGTAGTCCTGAAGCGTATCGTTGTAGCGCTTGCGTTCGACCGCGATGCGATTTTCCGTTCCGGCGAGTTCATCCTGCAAGCGAAGAAAATTTTCGTTGGATTTCAACTGAGGATAGTTCTCGACAACCAGCAGCAGGCGGCCGAGCGCCCCATCGAGCTGGCCATTGGCTGCGATCTTCTCTTGTGGAGAACCGGCGGACAGCAGTGCAGAGCGCGCTTTCGCGATATCGCCGAAAACCTTCTGCTCCTGTTGCGCATAGCCCTTCACGGTCTCGACCAGGTTGGGGATGAGGTCGGCGCGGCGCTGCAGCACAATATCAACCTGCGACCAGGCCGCCTTTACCGCCTCGTTCTTGCTCACCAGCGTATTCTTCACACTTACGTATTGGCCGAAGGTAAACAACACGAGAAGCAGAATGATTGCTATCACAACCACGACCGCGATCAGCGCCTTGCCCATGAGAGTCTCCTGAAACACCCAAACCTTACGAGGTGCCGTCAACACCCGAATCCAGCATCTTATCAACTGCTGCGGTTACTTGCTGCAGCGCGGCGAGGTATCTGGAAAAAACGTCTTCCACGTCGAACTGTTTGCGATCCGATTTGCGCTCTCTCACATCCAGGACCTGCAGGATGCCCGAAGCATCAAATCCGATCTTCTTAGATAACGCATGCACCGCCTCGCGCCGGCTGACGGGTGCATCGTGACCGAGTACGATCAGGGCGTGCCGGAAGAGCGTGGCGAAAGACGAGACCGATCGTAACAGCAGTTCCCACAGCCGAGAATTGTTGCCTGAGGCAAGCAGCAGATGCTGACGCAATAGCGCGAGTTTTTCGCGCAGTTCGTATTCCACCTGCACACGATGCAGATTGGCCGGAATCGACAGGCTTTTCACAACATCCTCACCGAACAGCACCCGATGGTGCTCTTGCATGTCGAGCAGTTCGATCGTGAACACATCTGCCGAGCGCTCGATCTCGTCACGCGTCATAAACAGAGGCGGGGGCTGTTTCTGCGAGTCCCACCATTTCACGGCCGGGGCCAGTGCTTGCAGCGCGGCGAATGAGCTGTCGCGAATCACGCAGAACAGATTCACATTGGAGAATTCCGGATGAAAATCTCCTCCCGCCGCCGATCCAAACAGGATCACGCTCTCCAGGTTCGCACCGGCCGCGGCTCGCAGCCGGCCGACAAAATCGTTAATTTGTTTTTCCGGAACCATTTGCACCCTCGCTGGCTACCAACTGCTACTCGCACCACCACCACCCGAACTACCTCCGCCGCCAAATCCGCCGAAACCTCCTCCACCGCCGAATCCACCTCCGCCGCCACCAAAACCGCGGCCTCCGCCACCGCCAAACATTCCAGAAAAAAGCATCCAGAATAAAATTCCGCGCAACGGCGTAAAGAGAATGACAAGGATGACGACGCCGATCGCGATGATCCCACCGATCGACACCCCCCCCGACGGTTGATTATCGCGTTCTACCGGAGCTTGCGCCTGTATGTTGGTAAGCTGAATACCGGCGTCATCAGCAATAACTTTCGCGACGCGCAATGTTACGAGAAGCAGCGCCTGGCTGTAATTGCCAGTTCGCATGAGCGGGACAGCTTCCCGCTGAAATCCGCCGACCTTTCCATCCGGGAGGATCGGTTCGAGCCCGTAGCCAACTTCGACGCGGGCTCGATGGTCGTCAATGGCATACAGAATTAGCACGCCCCGGTTGGTAGCCTTAGTTCCGAGCCCCCACTGCTGAAAGAGGCCTACTGCGTAACTTTCGATATCGGAGCCATCAAGCGATCGCACCGTAACGACTGCGATCTTGGCATGGGCTTTTTGGTCGATCTGCCGGCAGATGTCGTCCATCTGCACGATCGCACTCTGATCGAGAACGTGGGCAAAATCGTTTACATAGTCCGTAGCTTTGAGTTGTGTGACCGGTTCGGCCTGCGCACAAAGCACCAGCAGCAGCACCACAAACGTACCGCAACACAATTTTGCGCACGTACTCATCGGAAGAGAAATTGTACAGGACATGCATTAGGTCAACGCCCGCAACGGCCAGCGCGGTTAATTTCTGAAATCTCCGCGAGCCTGATCCCGCTTACCAAAGTACTTTGTTTCGGCCTTCGGCCAATGTTACCGTCCTCGCCAGGGAGCGAACATGAGCCGGCAAAAAGCAATTTCCATTCTGGTCGTACTAGCCCTAGCTGTGGCTGCAGTCACAGCGTTTGTGATGTGGCCGAAGTGCTACGCGGTCGGCCAGAACCTCTCACAGACGGTCGTTTTCTGGCACGATGGAGAAGCCTTCCTATTCTTGACGTTCAACAGCACCGGCCGCTCCCGCAATGTTCTGCAGGAAAGGCTGGCCGACACCAGGTATGGCTATTTGACGATTCTGCTGGGCGGCTTCGCCGACTTTTCTAAGCAGGATGTTGTAGCGTATCACCTAGTTTCATCCGGACAGTTGGATCGGTTTTCGCTTCCTGAGCACACGTCATCCTACGGCTCCTGGAGCTTGATTAACGGCCAGTTGCAGCTTGCGCCCCTCGCCACTACGAACAACAAGTCAACGGGATTTCGCTGGGACGGCAACAAGTTTGTCTCAGCTCCAGCGGGGGACCCAAGGCCTCGGCTGCCGCAAGCCGCACCAAACTCGAACTTGAGCGCAGACGATCTCAATGACAACGACAATGACGAGGATCACGACGTCGGCCTTCTCACCAAGGACGAACGGCAGCAATTCAAGGATGCAGGCTGGCACTACAAGTTTCTTATCGGCTACGCGGGCAACGGCGCAGAAGCTACACTTCCCATCAACCTGAGCCAAGCAACCTTCAATCTGACAATCCAGAGTTCGCCGATCGCGAAGAGCAGGTCGACGCAATTCGATGTGCTTGCGTTCGGCACCCGGAGCCTTTGCCTCTCAGGTGAAAAGTTGGCCGCCGGATCGCAAACCCTCTGGAGTCAAGCTGGCTGGCAAACGGTGTCCAAAGCAGACTACGAGCTCCTGCGCAGGCAGTATGGCCGTACGCGACGTCAGAATTTGCCGGGGCTGGGTTGGCTGGCGCTGCTGGTTTTTCTTATCCTGTGGCGTTTCGGCGGTTGGATCCACATTCTGTTTACGTTCGCCACGATGAAGGGACGGGTGCTCAAGAACATGGCAACGTCCTTCTCATTTCCTCCGGCGACGCCGGCACAATTTCCGGCGCTTGATCTCGATGCCCTCGATCGATATACGCGGGAATTTGAAGGAATGGGCTTCAGCCGCTTGCTGGATTTCTCGCTCGTATCTGACTCTAAAGCGAACCCGCCCAGTTTCTGCCGGCTGTTCGCGCATGCGCGCCATCATTGCTTTGGCGAACTCAGCCAGATTTTCCCCAGAGGAAAGAAGCCTTTGCCGTTGAAGAGTTCGATCCAGAGCTGCCTGCAGAACGGCTGGACATTGTCCTTCTCCGACCGGAAGCCGCAGGCCGCCAGTTCACTCATACGCCGCAGAAAGGCGCTGGGCATCTGCATGCCAGAGGCAAACTCCTCGGAATTGCTGCAGGCTTTCCTGAAGATGCGTGACCAGGTCTGCCTCGGCCTCGGGATCGCGCCGGTGAATGACGATACCCTCGAAGCGTACATCGCTAAAATGCAACGTTCGGCTACCGAAATGCGCGAAGCCTTACAGAAAAAGAGTTTCATGAAAGGGGTACCCGAGGTTTATCTGCGCAAATTGTCCCTGGTCAAAACCAGTCCCGAATACGTCTGGCTCGGCGATTATCCCAAGGAGGCAGAGCAGCGCAAACAAGGCTTCAACACGTTTGCCACTAGCGTTCGCTGATTCCATGGCTTCAACCATTCTCCTGCGGTATCATTAAACAGAATGTTCGCGCCACGCCCTTTTCAAACACACGCTTTTCAAACGGACGACTCGCGGCTGCAGCCGATCCACGCCAAGGTCCTGGCCGGTGATCGCCTCGACGCGGCGGACGCCCTCGCTCTCTATCGCACGGGGGATATTCTCGCCGTCGGGTGGATGGCCAACCATGTGCGTGAGCGCATTCACGGCGACAAGACCTACTTCAACGTCAACCGGCACATTAATCCCACCAACGTGTGCGTAGCGGCTTGCCGCCTCTGCGCCTTCGGCCGCAAGAAAGACGCGCCCGGAGCCTACACCATGGCGCTCGAAGAGGTCTTCGAGACTGCGGCTTCTGGCTATAGCGAGGCCGTCACCGAGTTTCACATCGTCGGTGGATTACATCCCGATCTGCCGTTTCAATATTTTCTCGATCTCTGCTCCGGACTGAAGCACCGTTTTCCGCAGGTGCATCTCAAAGCCTTTACTATGGTCGAAGTCGCGTATCTCTCGAAGCGGGCCAAGCTTTCCATTCGCGAGACACTGGAACGGCTGAAAGCCTCAGGCGTCGACTCGCTGCCTGGTGGAGGCGCGGAAATATTTGCCGACCGCGTTCGGCACATCATCTGCGACCACAAGATTGATGGCGATCAGTGGCTCGACACCGCCAGACTGGCCCACCAGATCGGGCTAAAGTCCAACGCGACCATGCTATACGGTCACGTCGAAAACGACGAAGATCGCGTCGATCATCTCCTCAAGCTGCGAGCGCTGCAGGACGAAACCGGCGGCTTCCAGACCTTCATCCCGCTGGCATTTCACCCGGACAATACGCCGCTGCAGCATCTTCCAAAAACTACCGGCATGCTGGACATCAAGCAGATCGCGGTGAGCCGCCTGGTGCTCGACAACTTCCCGCACATCAAATCCTACTGGCAGATGATGACGGCCAAGATCGCGCAGATCTCGCTACGCTTCGGCGCCGACGACATAGACGGTACGGTGATTGAAGAAAAGATCTACCACGACGCGGGCGCGACCACGCCGCAAGGGATGCGCCGCGAAGAGTTGGAGCGCCTTATTCGCGCGGCCGGGCGGGACCCGATTGAGCGAGATACGCTGTATCGACCGGTCACGCGAACGGAAACGTCGGTTACTGTCTTGGTGTAGCAAGTTCAGGCGAACCGCGGTCGCCATCTTCGCCCTCGAAGCACAACGCAACCGCCTCGCGCATTCGTTTCATCAGCGTGTCCAGGGTCTTTGCTTGAGTGTGACAACCCCGAAGAGTAGGAACCGTTCCGACGTAGTAACCGTCCTCGTCCCGCTCGATCACAACCGTGAATGTTTTTCGACTCTCCATCGACATACCAGTATTCAATACTATCACTCGGACCCGCCGGTGCTTCCGCTCGTTTGCCCGTGCTTTGACCTTAACTGCGCGCCGAGATAACAAAGGCCGGAGCAGGGAAGTCGATTCCCTCTTCTCCGGCCATTCCAAACTGAAACTCGAAAATGCTCTTACAGTTTCTCGTAAAAATCGCACGCCGAACACGAGATATAAATCCCGCCCGGTACGCTGCGTTCGCGATCTTTCATGCGCTTTACGATGCGTGTCGACTTGCCGCACTTGGGACAATCCGTGCTCTTGCTTGTATCCATAACCTTCTTACGGTCTGCGGTTTTTGCGATCTTTGCGCCTACTGCCATGATTCGTTTCTCCTGAACTCTTCAATGTGTGCGCGGCACTCCGCCTGATTTCCCGCGCGGGTGATTGTGGATGAGGTGTTTCAGAAAGCTAAGCCGGGATTCGAAATCCACCCTGGAAGACCTTTTCGCCGCGTCTCTTTTCTCTTCCGTGAGCCTATTTTACAGTAAGGTTGTGCCGGCTGTCTTGCGCGCTGCACGCCCGCGTTGACCCAGTTCCCTCGCCCCTGCTACCGTCATATGTTTGCCTTTCGAGGAGATCCATCATGCCTGCCATTAAATTCCGCGGCGTCGATTTCATTCAGTACGATTCGCTGCTCACTGAAGAAGAGCGCCTGGTCCGCGACACCACGCGCCAGTTTATTGAAGACAATCTCATCCCCATCATCGAGGAGTGCAACCGCGCCGGCCGCTTTCCGCGCGAACTGGTCAAGCCCATGGCCGACCTCGGCTTCTTCGGAGCCTCGCTCAAGGGATACGGTTGTGCCGGCATGGGCAACGTGGAGTACGGCTTGATGACGCAGGAGCTCGAACGGGGCGACTCCGGCGTGCGAAGTTTCGTCAGCGTGCAGTCGGGACTCTGCATGTACCCGATCTACGAATTTGGCAGCGACCAGCAAAAGCAAACCTGGCTGCCGCCCATGCAGAAGGGCGAAAAGCTCGGCTGCTTCGGCCTCACGGAACCCGGCTTTGGCTCCAATCCCGGCGGCATGCGCACGCGCGCCCGCAAAGTGGGCCCCGAATATGTTATCAACGGCGAAAAGATGTGGATCACCTCCGGCACCATCGCCGACGTAGCTATCATCTGGGCGAAGGTGGAGAACGAAGACGACAAGATTCGCGGCTTCCTGGTCGAGACCGACCGTCCCGGCTTCAAGGCCGACGACATTCACGGAAAGTGGTCACTGCGCGCCTCGGTGACTTCTGGGCTGTCGCTGCTAGACGTTCACATCCCCGAATCGAACCTGCTGCCGAAAAGCGATGGCCTGAAATCTCCGCTGATGTGTTTGAACCAGGCCCGCTACGGAATCGCGTGGGGTGCGATCGGCGCCGCGATGTCGTGTTACGACTGCGCGCTGCAATATGCCATCTTGCGCAAACAGTGGCGTGACCAGCCCATCGCCTCGCACCAACTCGTGCAGGACAAGCTCACCTGGATGATCAGTGAGATCACCAAAGCGCAACTGCTCGTGTTGCAGGTCGGACGCCTGAAAGATGCAGGCAAGGTGGAACACCAGCACATCTCGATGGCGAAGCGCAATAATGTCTGGATGGCTCTCGAATGCGCCCGCATCTCGCGCGACATTCTCGGCGCCAACGGCGTAGCCGACGACTACCCCATCATGCGCCACATGATGAACCTGGAATCGGTAAAGACCTACGAAGGCACGCACGACGTGCACTCGCTGATCATCGGGCAGAGCGTTACGGGGATCGACGCGTTCTAGCATTCGCATTCGCAGGAGCAGGTATGGAGATCGCCAGGTTAATCCTCGAATACATCAAGGCTCTAATTTGGCCAATTACAGTGCTGACTCTCTCGCTTTTCTTTCGAAGCGAAATAAAGCGCGCGTTCGCCAGACTGAAAAAAGCAGTACTGCCGGGAGGGGTATCGGTCGATCTTCAAGAGGAAGTTCACGAGGTCAAAGAACTATCCGAAAAGGTGGAATCTGCTTCACCACCTGCGGACCGCAAGAGAGCGCCCGGTATTCCCAAGACCGAGGCAAACGCACGGATGATACAGCTTGGGCTCAGACCTTCTCCTAGCGGCCTTGACCTATCCTACTATCGCGAGATCGCTGATAGAGATCCAATCCTTGCGCTTGCTGGGCTTCGGATCGAATTAGAGACGTGGTTCCGCAACGTTGCGCAGGGTTTCAAAGTTGACACCAAACCATATGATTCTATGAATCGCGTCCTGGCTCGCCTTCGTGACGCGAATGCCGTGACCCCCGACCAAGTTATGTTGGCGCGCCGAGTCCTAAGTTTCTGCAATCAAGCGATTCACGGTGGCGAGGTATCAAGAGAGCAAGCCCTCGACATAATAGGGGCAGCAAGCGTCTTGGCAAGGGATTATCTCGCGTGGCTCAGCTGGGGCTTTGATGACAACTGGAAGCCAAGCAGCGTCTGAGCACCTTAGCTTTCGTTGAACATCAGGAGAGGTGGGTAAGGGATGTCCTACTCCCCGGATGCTCCCGCATTCTTCGCCAATGCCTCCCGCAGCAGCATCTTGATATACGTCTGGTAGCCGAGACCTTTTTCCGCGGCCAACCGGCGCGCGGTTTCCAGGTCTGCCTTCGGGATGCGCAGCGTAACCGGCTGTGAGATCTTCGCTCCCTGAATTACTTTGCCCAGCGTAACCGTTGGCTTCTGCTTCATGCGCCGACGGATTTCGATCTCGATTTCGGGCCGGCGAGCGTCCCACCATTCCGCCTCCTTTGCCTCGCTGGAAAACCTAGGAATCGCCGCTCGTTTCATTTTCGCTTTTGCCATATTTATATCGGTCCCCACTCCCTAAAATACAAAGCAGTTGCCTCTTTATCGGCGGCCCAACCGGTGATGGGACGCATGGCCTCGTTCCGAACTGCGAACACGATCATTAATATGCGGCCGGCGCGGGTCGAGCCGACCGCAATCCACCTCTGCTCGTCCCCCACCATCTCGTCCTCCAGAAGAATGTGGTTCCCCGATAAGACGTCCTCAGCTTCCGATCGATGGATGCCATGGCGCGCAAGGTGCAGTTGGTTGTGTTTGTCCCACTCGAACTCACGGGATCCTTCCACCTAGTGTAGTGTACATTAAATGTACATACACTCCAAGGTTTTCTTTTCGGGTCGGGAAGCAAGGATTTCTTGTCCCAAGTCGTTGGCTGGGTCGCCTAGCTGATCAGGCTGTGGGTTTCTCCCGTGGCGGCTCAACGGCCAGGAACTCTTCGGCAAACCGCCGCGCGTAGTTTCCCAGCAGCGCGGGGATGCGTTCCGAATCGGTCGACCGCAGAATCAATCCCGCGTGATGATGCTTCTTGATCCGCAGAAACACTTCCGGGTCGTTGTATGCCGAGGTATCAGGATTCTCCTGCCGCGCGAGAGAAAGAATCACTCCTGCGTACTCCTCGCGCACAGGAGGAAGCCGGTAACTTCCATCTCCACCGGCAACCTCGATGCGGGCCCACTCTCGCCATAGGTTGATTCCCGTGGCGGCCTCGACCATCTCGTTGATGTAGGCGCCGCCCACCCGCGCCGCGCACTCCAGAAAATAGAAATGTCCATCGTCATGCGCGTGAATGAACTCCGCATGGGCCACGCCGCGCACCAGTCCTAGCGCCGCAATCAAATCGCGATTGATCTGCCGCAAGCCGGTGTTCTCGTCGCTTCCGCGCGGTACGGTGAATGTGGTGAAGACTCCGCCGCCTTGCGCGACATTCATGGGTGGCTTGCCATATTTGCTGACGTTGGCGAAAACCACTTCGTTCTCTGAAACCACCGAATCAACGTGGTAGACGTGGCCGGGAATGAATTTTTCCAGCAGGAACGAAGACTGCTTGTCTCCGAGTTGCTCGAGCAACGGCCACAGTTCCCCGGCGGCGTGAATCTTTTTGATCCCGATCGCTGATGCTTCCTGCCGCGGCTTCAGTACCCATGGACCCGGCACATGCTCGAGGTAATAGCGAATGTCACCGTGGTTCACGACCGGCACGAAATCCGGCACGCGCACATGCCGATCAAGCGCCCTCATGCGCATCGCCAGCTTGTCGCGGAAATAGCGCATTGTGGTCAGCCCCATCCCGGGCACGCGGAGATGTTCGCGAAGGGTGGCCGCGGTTTCCATATCAAACTCATCCAGAGCAACAACCCGATCGATCTTCCGCGTGCGGGCCAGATGAGTGACCGCCTTCACAATGTCTGCAAGAGGGATTTCTTCTGGAAGGTAGAAAATGTCATCCAGAACGTCCCGCGGCCAATCGGCATCCCGAAGTTTCTCCGCCGTTACCAGCAGCACGCGGCAACCTTGGCGCTTGCACTCGCGCATGAACTCCTGGCCTTTTTCGTAGGTCGTGATGCATAGAAAGGCGAGTGGGCGCGACTCCGGCATCGTGTTCATCGCTGGCAGGCTGCGAGGATATCACGATCCGCACCGGGGCCGCGGATCGATTATTTTAATTGTCCCAAACCGCTCTTGCCCACTCCTGGATGGCGTGCGAGCCGGCTTATGACTGCGCTGCTCTGATAAACTGTGTGGCGTGCCCGACACGACAGAACGCCGCAGAAACGCCGCGCCCTGGTGGGGACTTCTGTTTGCCCTCTGTGCCATAGGTTGCAATGCCGGATTCTTTGTTCATATTCCCCTGCAGGGCGCGATTGTGTGGCTGAGCCTGTTGTTCACCGCCGTGGCGCTGATATTTCTTGTAGCCGGATTGTGGAGATCCTATGGACAAGCCCACCTTTACGGCGGCAAACTCCTCAGCGTTGTGCTCGCCATAATTGCCCTGGTTCCCATCGGACTCTCCGTCCTCGGTTTCGTTGTCACCCATAAACTGCCCAGCGCCTCCGCTGCACCGCAGGTCGGGCAAAAGGTTCCGGACTTTACCCTCCCCGATACTTCTGGGAAGCCGGTGTCACTGGACCAACTTCTCGCCTCCGCTTCGTCCGGATTGCCCGCTCCTAAGGCGGTACTGCTGATTTTCTATCGCGGCTACTGGTGACCCTTTTGCAACCTCGAGTTACGAGGCGTCGAAAAACGGCTGGCGGATTTTGAGGCGGCCGGCGTGCGCCCGGTGGCGATCAGCGTTGATTCACCCGAGGTGTCGAGCAATCTCGCCAATAAGGCGGGGTACACCTTCCCGATTCTCTCCGATCCCGACGCTGCGGTGATTCGCCGCTACCACATACTGCACCCAGCGGGCGGACCGGACGAGCACGATATCGCGCGGCCAGCTGAGTTTCTGGTGGACTCGTCGAAGACCGTTCGCTGGGTCAACTTCACCGAAGACGTCCGCGTGCGCGCCCGCGCCGACGATATGCTGGCGGCCGCCCGACGGCTTCGCTAGGCTCTGGGGAGCAGACTGGATCGAAGGATGAACCCCCGCGACTGCGATTGAGGGACGACTCGGAAACCTCCGGGATGTTCGCCGCGCAACCAGCCATAGAAACGGAAATTCTTTTCACTTCACCCTGCGATTGGGTTATATTCTCAAGCCGGCTGAAAAAGCCGGTTCATACGCTTGGCTCGGAGGCTCTAATGGCTACGCGAACTCGTCCAGAAGGCAAGGCTCGCAGTTTTGGGGAAAACATTGAGAGCGACCTGGCGTCGCGGTTTCTGCGCGTGGTCGAAGTGGCGGCAATCGCTTCGGCTCACACGATGGGCCAGGGCGAGCGGAAGCTCTCCGACCAGGTAGCCACCGAGGCGATGCGGCAGACTATGGACTCCATTCCCATGCGCGGCACTATCGTCATCGGCGAGGGAGAGCGCGACGAGGCTCCCATGTTGTACATTGGCGAAAAAGTCGGCGCCGAGTTTCCCGATGGAAGCGACGTTCCCGAGGTCGATATCGCCGTCGATCCGCTTGAAGGCACCAATCTCTGCGCTACCGGCGCCCCGGGAGCGATCACTGTGCTCGCCGCCTCCGAACGTGGAGGGCTGCTCAATGCTCCCGACTGCTACATGGAAAAAATCGTCGTCGGTCCCTCGTGCAAGAACGCCGTTGAACTCGACGCACCTGTCGCCGACAACTTGAAAAACATTGCGAAGCGAATGGAGCGCGACGTGGAGGATCTCGTCGTGATCGTGCTTGACCGTCCGCGTCACGAAAAGCTGATTGCCGATATCCGCGCGGCCGGCGCCCGCATCCGTTTGATTGGCGATGGCGATTTATCTGCGGGCATCGCCGCTGCCGTGATCGGGACCGGCGTACACGCTGTTATGGGATCTGGCGGTGCGCCCGAAGGCGTGATTACCGCTGCCGCCATCCGCTGCCTTAACGGTTACATGCTCGGCCGCTTGGTCGTGAAACCGGACCAGGAAGAGCGTCTCAGCCGCATGGGCGTCAAAGATAAAGACAGAATCTACGAGGCCGAAGACCTCGCTCCCGGCAAGCAACTCATCTTCGCCGCCACTGGCGTCACCGATGGGGCGCTGCTCAAAGGCGTCCGCTTCTTCGGAGAAGGCACGCGGACGTCTTCTGTGATTCTCACGCTGCAGACCGGCAAAGTGCGATTCATCGAGAGCATCCATTTGGAGAAAGGGCCGGATATTAAGGTGAGGTTCGCTTAAGGCTGGTCGTTTGTCGTTAGTCGCTGGTCGGCGGCCAAGGTGCGGGAAGGGCACGACTTCAGTCGTGCCGTAAGGCCACACAGATTAGCGCGGCTTCAGCCGCTGAGGTACGCTCTCAACCCCGCTTATTTCAGATATTGTTTCTTTAGGTCCTCGGGAACATTAGGAGGCGGAGGGAAATCCTGCGAGAATCCCTTGAACAGGCTGAAAGTGACCTCGGCGCGGTGGTTGCCGTCGTGCACGGCTATCTTGTGCGGCTTGCCGCTCTCGTATCCCTCCCATAGGGAAACGCCGGCGTATGCGCCATCTTTGCGCAGGATGTGGTACGTCATGTCGATAAAGCGCAGCTTGTTCATATCGTCATTGTAGTTTCGGACGATGCGCTTGAGGGCGTCGATTCCCGCTTCTTGTGGGGACATTCCGCGGCGCATGTTTTCGACGATAGTATGCGCGCCGGCAACCTTGATATTTTCTTCACCACTGCCGGTTGCGCCAGCCGAACCAACGTCTTGGTCGGTGTAGCAGCCCGCGCCGATGATCGGTGAATCGCCAACGCGTCCGGGAAGCTTAAAAGATAATCCGCTGGTGGTTGTGCAACCTGAAATCTCACCCCTCTCATTCAACGCGGAGCAATGAATCGTTCCGGTGGGCGGAAACAAAACTTTGCGTATTGCATCCAGTTGAAGCTCCGGCTCGATGCCGAGATCGGCGGCGCGCGCCTGCAAGTTGTGAATGCGGTGCTGCCAGACTTCTGCCTGCGGCTTGTTACCTGGCGCCGGCTCTGGAGGCTGCCAGTGCGGATCGGCAATGCCGGGCCCCCACCAGTCGTTGGTCGAGTGGAACTCCTTCCACAGCAGCCAGACTTTGCGGGAGTGATCGGTCAGCAGGTTCTCGCGCGGAAAGCCGACGGCCACGGCAAAACGCTCTGCGCCTTCGCCGACCAGCATGACGTGGCCGGTGTGTTCCATTACGGCCTTTGAGACCAGCGAGACATTCTTAATATTGCGCACGGCGCCGACAGAGCCGGCGCGCCGCGTAGGCCCATGCATGCAGCAGGCATCGAGTTCGACCACCCCCTCTTCATTTGGGATTCCGCCGAGGCCGACGCTGGTGTCGTTGGGGTCATCTTCCGGGCCTTTGACCACGCGCAGCGCGGCGTCGAGCGTGTCTCCGCCGCCTTTGAGAAAGGTGAATGCATCGTCGAGATAGTTGAACCCGTTATTTGCGCAGATGATGATGGGGCGCTTGTGCGATCCGGTTTGGGTCTGATTTTCAGCGACGCGATCTTGCGGAGCCTTCGCGTCGTCGGCTTGGGCGAGAGTTCCTGCTCCAACGGCGGCTGCTCCCAGAACGGAAGTCTTTACGAAATCACGGCGTGAGAATGGCATGAGTGCTTCTCCTGTACGAAAGCGGGAAGCATATCACGCAGACAAACGCTTTTCACCACCGAGACACAGAGACTCAAAGGGAACAAGAGAGAATGAGAGGTTTTCTCTGTGTCTGCCGGCATCCGCGAATCGAGCTGCGCTCGAATGGACAGCCGAGGGCGACCGTCTCCACATTGCTGTGCCCTCAGTTGTTGATTGTCTTGGGATTTTGCGGCGCGGCTGGAAGCCGCGCCCTTTCAAAACGGCGTCCGTAACGAGAATCAGCCGCCGGCCAGGCCGCGATAGCGGCCTACCAAGCCTTCTTGTCGGCTGACTGAAGGATTCGGCGGGGCTTGCGTGACCGAGCGCACGTTGTTGTTTTGCTCGGAGCGGAAGCGGAGCAATGCAGCGATGTTGCCGACTCTGTCGAAATCGGGATCGTCCTTGACGTAGAAAAGTTCGATGTTGCGACGGATCACCCAGGGCAGGATTGCTTCGGACACGTCCACGACTTGGCGCGTCTCGCGGCCGCAGACTGGGCACAAGCTTACCAAGTGGGCGTCAAGGTGGCCGCAGCCGGCGCATTCGACGGCCTGGGAGTGATAGTTTTGGCCGATCAGCAGGGTCTGCACTTCGCCGGACTCGATAGAGTGAAGTACGCGGCGCAATCCGGTGACGCCGCGTCCGTTGCTGCGCGCCTGGCTGATGGTTTCGCGGAGGATTTCGTTGCAGCGCCTCTCTTGAGACTCGGCGAAAATGCGTTCGGCTTGCGTGCGGACTTCCTCGGTGCTCACGTGAGCGACCTCTGCATTAAAGCGGCCAAGTAATTTCTGCGAGGCGTAGGAGTGCAGTTGGGCTTCGATCTGCGGCCAGTGCGTTTCCTGGCAGCCGAGAATCCACTTCTCAAACATACCTTTTTCAAGCGCGTCTTTAATGAAGTCGGCGACGAATTTGTAGTGATGAAGTGCCTCATCTTCGATGCGGCGCTGGGCATGGCCTCCGTCGTATCCGGCGAAGCCATCGCCGCGGCCACGACGCGAGAGAGGATGAAAAAATCCTTCGCGTTCCGCTAACTCGCCGAGGCGCAGATCGAACAGGCGCGCGCGGTGGCGATCGACCAGGACGATGCCGAGCCTAGGGAACGCTCCCAGAAGTTGTGCAAGGGGCTTCAAATGGAAGTGCCGATTGACAAGAAGCTGCGTGCCGCTCAGTTGCGCAGGCAGGTCATACTCGCGCCAGAAGTTCTGCGCTGAGCAGGCGAAGACAGCCTTGGCGTGGACGCCGTTGCCGCGAAACTCGTGCGAGAGGCGCACGATGCGGTCGAGGTCGGCGCGCGCCGAATCGGATTTTCCCTTACTCTCCAACTGGCGCAAGGCTTCGCGCGCCAGATCTTTGGTAAGGATGGCTTCTTCCTTGTGAGCTTTGTTGCGAGGTGTGGCGGGTTGAAAGTAAAAACTAAGAGCGCAAGATGCCTGATCTTCAAATTGTGCCAGTTCGGTGATTTGTTCTCTCGTAATCATTCGCGATCCACCCCTTTCGTTTGGAATTTGATTTACGCGGGCCTGTTCCGCAGTCCAGTCGACGCGAGCCTCCCTTTGAATTGGCCGACGAAGGTAGGCGACTGGCGCAGGTGATCGCGCGCGGCAGAAATGGAGTTCAAAACGCGCTCGGGCGGAGCACCAGTGATAGCGGAGATTTCGTCGATGCCAAAGCCTTCGATCGCGTGCAGGATGAAAGCCTCGCGGTGGGCCGGCACGATGTCGCGCAGGGCGGAGGCGATGAGGCGCATCATTTCGTCCGAACCCACGATCTGCTCGGGCGTGGATACGCGGTCGTCAGCGATGATGGTTTCTTCGGTAATTGATTCGTCGGGCTGGTGGAATTGCAGTTCGGGCTCGTCGCTGGCTTTGACGTTCTGTTTGCGGGCGGAATCTTCGAGGTGCACGGCGCCGCCGTTGCTCTCATCGGGACGGGAGAGTTGATCGAGCGCCTGCATGGCCAATTTATAGAGCCACGGCTCGAGCGCAAGGCGCTCAGGTTTTTCCTGCCCGTCTGTTCCTGGGCCATCGGCGAGCGCGGAGGCGATGGTTTCGTCGATCACTTCTTCCTTGCTGATGGAGTCGGGCACAACCAGGTCGGAGGTTTCCCGGAAATAGATTTCGCGCTCCACGAAACGCTCCAGGCGGGAGAGATTCACGTTGACGTACGAGCGGACGTCATCCGAAGAAACGGTTGCGGGAAAAACTGCGGCCAGAGTCTGCTCGAAGGGGATGGAACTATTGCGGCGCGCCGAGGAATCATTCTGGCGGCGCGGCCACTTATGAGTGGAGCGCAGCAATTCCTTATGCTTGTTGACCTGTTGCAGCAGATCGTCGAAGGCGTTCTTGACCGCAGTTGCAGCGGTGGAAGCTTTGGCGTGGACTGCCATCTGTCCCGATGGCAGGCGGAGGTTAAGCGAAACGCTGGTTCCCTCGCGCACAGATATTTCTTCCACCATGCCTTTCAGATGAACGAGTTCCGGGCGGAAAACTTGCAGCCGCTTCCGCAGTTTTTCGATGTGATGTTGAATATCTTTTTCTACGGCGGGAGTTTTATGAAGCCGATAACTGATGTGGACGTTCATGAGCACCTCAAGCTTGCAAACGAAGAGCGCAAACCAGTGCTTTCTAAGGCGATTGTACACCCGGACGCGAAGTGGAAAAGAGGATTCGCAGGGGTGATTTCGGCGGACCGTGCTTTTCGGAATGTTCGCGAAATTGGGGTTAAAGCAAGCTTATTTGCAGCACAGGGCGGTGACGGATATATTCATGCACTATGAAGAAGGCAACGCTATTAATTACGCTGCTTTTGTCTCTAGTCGCCCTGGGCCGCGGTCAGGCTCCGGAAAAGCAAGGTTCCTCGTCGAAGTCCTCGTCCCAGGAAGTTGACGCTGCCTATGCCGAGGCGCACGCGCTGTACATCGATCTGCATCAAAATCCCGAACTCTCTTCGCACGAGACGCAGACGGCGGCCAAGTTGGCGAGCCGGCTGAAAAATCTTGGGTACGAGGTCACGGAACATGTGGGCGGCACAGGCATTGTTGCTGTCATGAAGAATGGGGCTGGGTCAACGGTGATGCTCAGGACCGAGCTTGACGCGCTGCCGGTGGAAGAGAAGACTGCGCTATCGTACGCCAGCAAAGTTCACGCGAAAGATGATGCCGGGCGCGATGTCCCGGTGATGCACGCTTGCGGACACGATCTGCACATGGCGTCGATCCTGGGTACGGCTGCGATTATGGCCGCCAGCAAAGATTCGTGGCACGGGACGCTGATGCTGGTTGGCCAGCCCGCCGAGGAGACGATCAGTGGCGCAAAGGGAATGCTCGACGACGGTTTTCTAACGCGCTTTCCCAAGCCCGACGTGGCCGTGGCACTGCATGTTGGGAACTTGCTTCCGGCGGGACAAGTGGGGATTGTGCCGGGCGTCTACAACACAAATGCGGATTCGCTGAAGATCACGATTTATGGTAAAGGAGGGCACGGTTCTGCGCCGCACACAGCGATCGATCCCATTGTGATCGCCGCTCGAACCATTCTGGCTTTGCAGACGATTGCATCCCGCGAAGTGAAGCCTGGCGCAATGGCTGTGGTAACGGTGGGCTACATTCAGGCCGGTACGAAGAACAATATTATTCCGGATCATGCTGAGCTGGGACTGACGGTGCGAACCAACAAGCCCGAAGTGCGGAAGCAAGTGCTGGCGGCGATTGATCGGATCACGAAGGCCGAGGCCGAGGCGGCAGGCGCTCCGCGTCAACCCTCGATTGAACACTATGAGGGTACGGACCTGGTATTCAACGATCCTGGCCTGGCGCTGCGGTTAAAGGGAGTGCTGCAGGTGGCGCTGGGCAATGACAACGTTGTGATGGAGGAGCCGATTACTGGCTCCGAGGATTTTTCCTACTTTACGGAGCAGGGAATTCCAGGTTTTTATTTCAGCCTGGGCGGGGCTGATCCCGAAAAACTAGCGCAGGCTAAGGCTGCAGGGACGACGCTGCCTTCGAATCACTCTCCGCTTTTTGCGCCAGATGTGGATCCGGCCCTGCACACCGGGATTTCAGCGGAAGTGGCGGTATTGCGGAATCTGTTGAGTGGATCGGCAGAGGAGCTGCACAAGGCGATTGCTAAGAACGCGGCGGCGGAATAGGGCGGATAAACTGGGGTCGGCTAAACCTGGGTCGGCTGAAAAATTCCTTCTAATATAAGAATCTCCTCAAGTTCGGCTTGACGTTGCCTTAAGTCGCCACCAACTTTTCCGCAGGGATTCTAGTAGGCGTGGATTTGTCGATCGGTCGATTATTATTTCGCCGCTCCACGCAATAGCCAAGATCAGCACGAACATAAGGAAACTGCTTTCCACAATCGAGGCACACTTCATAAGTCCGTCCCGAAAGAGTGAATGGCCGACTGACTGTGCGGTGCCAGCAACCGAAGATGAACTCAAAGACTTGTAGTAATTTCTGCTTCACATTTCATCTGTATGCAATTTGCTTTCCCATCGCAGAGTCAGAATCCGATTCTTTATCTCGTCGCCGATGAGGAAGCGCCCGCCCAGTCCCCCCCTCACTGCCGCACGCCACCGCACGGAGGGCTGGATCATGCGTCTCGGTAGCGACACTGGAGACGACAGAACAACATCTCAAATAGCCAGAAAACTGTCACCCTCCAGAATTCCACCTATTCCATTTCGTGTTAATGGTTCTAACGTCAGACTGCTGCCTTATCTTGATTGGGATACTGATTGGACCATCCTAGTTTTGACTCTTGGCCTTAGACGTGACCTTACGCAGGACGAACTCCTGCGCCAGGTTCGCGACTGCGCGCTGGCCGGTGTTGATAAAGAAGTTCCCCAATAGCAGCCCCGGACCGCGATTCGACGGCGGATAATAGGCGTTCGCGATGGCAGCGGAGGCCAGATCGCCACCCATAGTCGAGTAGTTCGGCTGCCACCGTCCGTTGTCTCCCCTGCTGATGAATGGGCTGGCGAGTGCGTGGACCGCGCGGGATTTTGATGTGCCCGTGCCCTGGTAGAAGTAGCGGGGGTCCTGGTGCAGGAGAGACGGCAGGATGGCGCCGCCGACCATGATGTCTGTTAAGCCGTCGGCGTAGATGGCGCCGTAGCGCTCACCATAACCCTTTGCGCCCTGGCTGTAGTTGGGGACGTTTCCCGCCTGGTCGATGCCGGCCAGCGCGGCTACTCCGATGATCGTAACGGGATCGAAGGAAACCTTGGCGGCGAGTTGGAACTTCATCTTCGCCGTAAGCGGAGCTGCGTCGCGATCATAGGCAACGTAGAAATTAGGGATGATGCCGAAAATGCGTTGCTGCTCCTCGACTTTGAGCTGCCCGGCAGCGATTTCCTTGGGGGAAGCAGGCGGAGAAGCCACAGTGATTGAGGTAAGCGCCTGTGCAATACGAAGCTTGCTGCCCGTAAGGATGGCATACTGGCCGGGCTTGAGGACGACGGGGGGTGAAGTCCAGTTTGCAAATCCCCCAGCGCTGACGGTGACGTGATAGGTTCCCGGCTCGACGGCGTTGAACTCAAAGAATCCGTTGTCGTTCGTCACGACCGTGCGGGGATCTTCAGAGCTTTCGAGAGACACGGTGGCCCCGGGAACAGTGTCGCCGTTCACATCCGTTACCGTGCCGACAATAATTGCGGTCTGCGGCTTGGGCGCATCAGGCAAAAGGGTCGGTTGAAGCTGGGCCTTGGAAGTCCTTGATCCGCAAAGGCAGACCAGCAGTGCTAATACACGCCACTTCATTGCGGCTCTCCTGTGACGAAAATTTTCGACATCTGCCAATGAACCAGTTCGAGGCAAGCGACCGACCAAAACAGGTACTATGGGATCTGCTTGTAAATCGCTGAATTTAATGGGAAGAGAAATCGGGCAAAGGATGGTGTGTCGAGACGTGTCGAGACAGAATCTCGACACTTATGACAGTTGGCTGACGCTGCTTGATGAAGGTAAGTGTCAGAGCAAACACACGGTTGACGGATTGAATCCGCAGCGAGCGTGACTTCACCACTTGATCGGCAAATTCTCAGGCGGCCAGTCTTCGTTCCTCCGTTCACGGCGGATTACTGCCGGGTTGCCCGTCAGGAGGAATCTGCGCTAACCGACAGCACTGCTATCGACTAACCGACCTGGATCAACAGGCTAATGAACGCCGCCTGCGGCGAGAATCTGTTTTAGTTCTTCGGCCCAGTGGATGACCACGCGCAGGCGGCTTCCCTGGGAATCGCGGCGCAGCAGGATGAAGCGGCCGTCGCGGGTGACGTCGTAGTTGGGAATCGAGATGGACTGGCCGACGTCGAATTCATCGGCGAACAAGGCCGAGGGTTTGCCAAATCTTGGTTCTGCAGATCTTGGTTCTGTAGATCTGGGTTCGGCGCCAGACAAGTCGACGGCCACTGCCATGATGCGTTGACCTCCGCGATAGTAGATTTCACGCCCCGTAGTGCTCCAGCGAGCCTGCACTCCGCCACCTTCGGAAACCTGCCACTGACGATCGAGCGACGGATAGCGGCGCACGTAGATCTCGGGCTGGCCGGACTGGTTCGATTGATAGAGCATCCAGTGGCCGTCTGGCGAAAGCACGGGGTCGCCTTCAAAGGCGGGCGTGGTCAGAAGGGGTTTGGGCGGGAACTTGCCGCTGATGGACATCAGGAAAATGTCGCCTGAGGTTTCCGGTTGAATGCGAACATCGAGAAAGGAATCGGGATCAGGCCCCGGCGACGACGGAAAGTCGTTGATCAGTCCGGCGGGCACGGGGCTGGCTTTGCCACTGCCGTCGGCGGCGGTCCAGAAAGGCACATTGAAGCGGCGGAAGACGACCTGTGCGCCGTCGGACGTCCAAGTGGGGAAACTTGTCCCCATAGTTGGCGCGGTGAGCTTGGCATGAGTGCCGCGCGCCAGGTCGAGCGTTTCAAGGTAGCTGCCCTCGCTCTCGACCAGAAGGGTGCGTCCATCGGGCGAAAGGCGCGGGGCGCTGTAGCGATCTGGCGGCAGGTTGAGTGCGAGTTCGGAGCCGTCACGACCCACCGACATTACGCGCTTGGAACCGAAGACGTCAGGGACATAGATTAGATCGCCGGTGGAGGACAACTGGAATCCAAGACTGCCCGAGCGCACGGTGCAGACTACGCCCGCCGGTATTACCGGCACGGCTGTACCGGTGGTGGTGGCTTGGCTCTCGTCGAAAGGCACGGCCCAAACAGCGCCGTCGCGTCCAAACAGCAAGTGGCCGGTGGGCGACCATACTGGAGTGACTGCGTGCTCGATCACGAGCCAGCGTTTGGGGACCGGGGTTTTCTGGATGTCGTTCTTCTGGCCATCACCTTTTTGTCCGTCGTTCTTTTGGCCATCTATCGTCACGGCTTCGATTCGTTCGGTGCCGGTGTCGGTGGTCAAGCTGGTGAACAGTACGGTTTTCTGTCCCGGCAAGACGGTGGGATCGGTGTGCAGCACTTCGCCGCGGGCGGCATCAAGCACCGTCAACTGGCGCGGTGTGCCGCCCTGCGCCGGAACAGTCCATAACGCGCCCGCGCGGGAAAAGACAATTTCGTCTCCGACCCAGGCTACGCAGCTTGCCAGATCTGCGCCCTGCGCCAGGACGGATCGCTGCTGATCGGTCAGCGACAGGCGCGTGACGATTCCTCCGCCCGGCACGAATGCGACGCTCTTGCTGTCGGGAGAAAAGTAGGCGGCATTCACACCTGCGCTGTCGGCGATTTCGGTTGCCTCGGGACGGTCGAGCCGGCGGATATACAGTCGCCGCACGCCCTCTCGCACGCCGATCATCGCAACACTCTGGCCATCGGGCGAAATTGCGAATCCACCCTGCAGCCCGGAAATCGGTTCGACGTTCAGGGGATATCCGATGTCGAGATGCAGTGCCGCGCCCGAGGCTGTGCTTGAGCCACGGTGCGTGAATGCCCAGGTTGCTATAGCAAGGGCGACGGCGGCGATCGCCCAGGGAAGCGCGCGCCACAGCGTTTTTGGCGGGGGCGTCGCTGCGGCTTCGGGCGCCGCTGGCTTCGCATCCTCTAACATGGCATCATCCAGCGCGAGCCTGGCGTCGCCAATGTCGCGCAGACGCCGTTTGTCATCTTTTACTAGGCAGCGCTCAAGCAATTCGCGGACGCGCCGCGGCAAATTCTTGGGAAGCAGGCTCCAGTCGGGATCGGCGCGGACCACCGCCGCCATAATGTCGGTCGCAGTTTCGCCCACATACAGCTGACGGCCCGAGAGCATTTCGAACAGCACCACGCCGAACGACCAGATGTCTGCGCGCCGGTCTACAGCTTTGCCCTTCGCCTGCTCGGGCGCCATATAGGCAGCGGTCCCAAGAATGATTCCGGCCTTGGTAGCCTCCAACGTCAAGGTGGGAGAGTTAGAGATGTTCCTCGGCCCGGCGTCACCTTGCAATGCCTTGGCGAGGCCGAAGTCGAGCACCTTGACCTTGCCGTCGTGCGTCAGCTTGACATTGGCCGGCTTCAGGTCGCGGTGAACAATGCCGCGCTCGTGCGCGTATTCGAGCGCTTCCGCAATTTGCTTCGCGATGGGCAAAGCTTCTTCCAGCGGTATCGCGCCTTGCCTGATGCGATCGGCGAGCGTCGGTCCTTCCACCAGTTCCATCACCAGCGCACGCACGCCCCCGCTGTCTTCGAGGCCGTAGATGGAAGCGATGTTGGAGTGGTTGAGCGATGCGAGAACATGTGCTTCGCGCTGGAACCGGGCCATCAGCTGCGTGTCCCGGGCAAATTCCTGCAGAATCACTTTCAGCGCGACATCTCGTCCCAGTTTCGAATCTGTAGCGCGATACACCTCGCCCATTCCGCCGGTACCGAGCGGCGATTGAATTTCATAGGGACCGAGTTTTGTGCCAGAGATAAGGGCCATGCGTGCGCGCAATTATAGTCCTGCTGCGGCAGATGCATGCCCGCATGAAACGCTTTTCCCTTGACACCGTTCGCGGTGTTCTCCTATCGTAGGCACATGATCAGAGCGGCTCATCGCCATCACCATCATCACGCGCACAACGCGTCGGCGGAGGTGTTTGGCTGAGCTAGCGTAACACCTAAGAGATTTAAGCCCGCTGACGCCGACTAGGCTCAGCGGGCTTTTTGTTTTTCGGATAAACAATTTTCGGGCGATCGCAGGAAAGGGATTTATGGAACTGGAAATAGATTTCAACAAAATGCAAGGCTTGGCTCCGGCCATTGTGCAGGATGCGGCAAACGGTGAAGTGTTGATGCTGGGCTTCATGAATCGCGAAGCCTGGCAGAATACCTCCTCAAGCGGCTACGTCTCATTTTTCAGCCGCACGCGCAGCCAACTCTGGACCAAGGGAGAAACCTCGGGCAACCGGCTGAAGTTGGTGAGTGCCTTTACCGATTGCGACCGGGATACGCTTCTGCTCCAGGTTGAGGTCGAAGGGGCGGGTGTGGTCTGCCACGAGGGCACGCGTTCCTGCTTTACCAAGCCGCTTGTCCTGGACGGTCGAGCACCGAAGAGCGCGAACCGCAAGGGATTAGAAGAAGAGAAGAAATGCACTCCGGCGGTGCGATCGTGAAGATCCGGCTGGGAATTCCGAAAGGCAGTTTACAGGAAGCGACGATGAACTTGTTTGCTCGAGCCGGTCTTCCAATCTTTATCGCCGACCGCTCCTACTTCGCGACCACTGGAGACGCTGAGGTGGAGTGCATGCTGATTCGCGCTCAGGAAATGGCCCGCTACGTGGAGCATGGCGTACTCGATGCTGGGCTGACGGGATTGGACTGGGTAATCGAGAGCGGACTCGAAGTGATGACCGTTTCCGATCTCATTTACGCCAAGCAGAGCCGCGGTAAAGTCCGATGGGTGCTGGCGGTGCCTGAAACATCGCCGTATCAGCGTGCCGAAGATCTCGAAAATCTGATCGTTGCGACCGAACTGGTGAACGTGACTCGAAAGTATTTTGAAAGCAAGAATGTTGCCGTGAGGGTAGAGTTTTCGTGGGGCGCGACTGAAGTGAAGCCTCCCATGCTGGCGGACGCGATTGTCGAGGTCACAGAAACCGGCAGCTCTCTGAAAGCGAATCGTCTGCGCATCATTGATACCGTGATACCGTGCTTGAGTCGAATACGCAGATCATCGCCAACAAGGGGGCATGGCGCGATTCGGAGAAACGACGCAAGATCGAAAACCTGGCCTTGATGTTGCGTGGGGCGATGGATGCCCGCGACCGCGTGGGACTGATGCTGAACGTGCGCAAAAAAGATCTGGCAGCGGTCCTCGCTGTTTTGCCTGCTCTCAAGCGGCCAACCATCTCGCCTCTCAGTGATGAGGATTGGCTGGCAGTGAACACGGTGATCGAAGAATCCCTGGCGTGGCAGATTATCCCCCGGCTGAAGGAAGCCAACGGGCAGGGAATTGTAGAGTATCCGCTCAACAAGGTAGTCCTGTGATGCGCATTCTTTCGGGAGCTGCGGCCGTGGCGAGGGTGCACAAAATCGCGGCCCGAGCATCGCGCTATTCGGAAGTGGAGCCTGCCGTAAAACGAATTATCGCCGATGTGCGAGACCGCGGCGACCGCGCCCTCCTCAAGCATGCAGAGCGCTGGGATGGGCTGCGCCCGAGAATGCCGTTGCGAGTTTCGGAAGAGGCGATGCGAACCGCGTGGAGATCCGCCAGGCTCGATCTCAAGCGCGCTTTGCGGGCTGCAGCAGCAAATATTTGGTCCTTCTGCGAAATGCAAAAACCGGTTGCATGGACGCGCTCGCGAAGAGGTATCTCGGTGGGACAGCTCGTGCGACCGTTGAATTCCGTTGGATGTTACGTTCCGGGTGGACGATATCCGCTGATTTCGACTCTGCTAATGACTGTGATCCCGGCTCAAGTCGCAGGCGTGGAAAATATTCGCGTAGTCTCGCCTCAGCCTCAAGCAGACGTGCTGGCAGCTGCGGCGATGCTTGGAATCCGCGAACTCTATTGCGTCGGTGGCGCACAGGCCATCGCCGCGCTCGCCTACGGAACTGAGAGCATTCCGCGCGTGGATAAGATCGTCGGTCCCGGTAACCTTTATGTGACTTCCGCAAAGAAACTGGTCGTTTTCGATTGCTCAATCGACTTTTTGGCCGGTCCAACGGAAATCCTTGTTGTCAGTGACACTGGCTCGCCTGAACTCATCGCCGCGGACTTAGTCGCGCAAGCAGAGCATGATCCGGAAGCGCTCGCGGTTTTTATTACTACTCGTCGCGATCTGGCGAGCCGCGTGGCCAGTTCCGTGAGCGAGTTTAGCCGCGAGAACGCCGTGGCGCTCCAATCACTGCGGCGCAATGGCGTGATTCTCGTTGCCACCTCGCGCCGGCAGAGCTTCGACTGGGCCAATCAGATCGCGCCTGAACATCTCACGATTGATGGCAATGACCTGGCACTGGTTCAAAACGCCGGTTCGGTTTTCATCGGGGACTACTCGGCGCAGGCGGCGGGCGACTATGCTTCTGGTCCCAATCACGTGTTGCCAACGGGCCAGGCTGCGCGGTTCCGGGGAGGGCTCAGCGTCCTGGATTTTGTAAAGCTCATCAGCATCCAGAAACTTTCGAAACCCGGCTTGAAGCGAATTGCTCCAGTCGTTGAGTTGCTGGCGGATGCCGAGGGATTGTGCGCTCACGCGGATTCGATTCGACGGCGGATTCCTGATGCGAGGTGTTCCTGATGAGTATGGCCACGCTTGAGGCTCGCGAGTCCGTTCGCAATCTGCCGACTTATCGTCCGCCGTTGGGTGGGCGCAAGGGCATGCGCCTCGACTTCAACGAAAATACTGTCGGCTGCTCGCCGCAGGTGCTGGTGCGATTGCGTGCGCTCTCTGCGGAAGAGGTTGCGCGCTATCCCGAGCGCGAACCCGTGGAAGAGGTCGTAGCCGCTCACCTCGGCATCAAGGCCGACGAATTGTTGTTGACTAACGGCGTGGATGAAGCCATCCACCTGCTATGCGAAACGTTTCTGGAGCCGGGCGATGAAGCGCTGATTGTTGTGCCGACGTTCGCCATGTACGAAATTTCGGCAGGTGCGACTGGCGCGCGCGTCATCGCCATTCCTGCTGGAGAAGATTTCCTGTTCCCGACCGCGGATCTGCTTTCCCGCATTACGCCGCGCACACGCCTGATCGCGATTGCCAATCCGAATAATCCGACGGGCGCTGTGGCAGAGCCGGCAGACTTAGTCGAAATTGTACGGCGCGCGGCGCAGTCGGCGATTCTAATCGATGAAGCCTACTTCGAGTTCTACGGGAAGACGCTGCTGCCGCAATGGCGCGACCTGCCGAATCTCTTCATCGCCCGGACATTTTCGAAGGCTTACGGCATGGCAAGCCTTCGCATTGGCGTGCTTGCAGGAAATGCCGCGCACATTTCTCAGGTGCAGCGTGTTTGTTCTCCTTACAACGTAAATGGTGTGGCGCTTGCATGCCTTCCTGCGGCACTACAAGAGCAAGACTACATTCGCAAATACGTTGACCAGGTTCGCCAGGGACGCGAAGAACTGCAAAATGAGTTCGGCAAACGGGGGATTCGTTACTGGTCGAGTCAGGCTAATTTTGTGCTGGCGCACTTTGGCCGATTGAACAATGCATTTATCCGGTCGATGCGACGCCGCGGCATCCTGATCCGCGACCGCTCTCGCGACCACGGTTGCGAAGGCTGCGTGCGCATCACCGTCGGAACCGCTGAGCAAACATCACTGTTGCTCAAATCACTTCGCCAGACCCTGGAGGGAATTGACTCAGAAAAGGCAGCCACAAAATGAGGAAAGCCACCATTCAGCGTACGACGAAGGAAACCAAAATCCACGCCGTCTTGGTGATTGAAGGACGCGGCGGCTACGAGGTTTCCACTGGAATCCGTTTCTTCGATCACATGCTGGAGCTCTTCGCTCATCACGGCGGCTTCGATCTGCAACTCAACGCCAATGGCGACCTCGACGTCGATCAACACCATACCGTCGAGGACGTAGGCATCGTGCTCGGCCAGCTTTTCGATAAGGCTCTGGGCGCCAAGCGCGGGATTCTGCGAGCCGGCTATTTTGTGATGCCCATGGACGAAACGCTCGGTTTGGCCGCTGTGGATTTTTCCGGCCGCACGGCCACTGTCGTCGACACCAAGGTTCGCGCACGGTTGGTGGGCGACTTGCAGGCGGAACTGGTGCACGATTTCTTCGATGGTTTTTCTCGCGGGGCTCGCGCCAGTGTGCACGTTCGCGTGCTCTACGGACGATCCAGCCATCACAAGATCGAGTCTCTGTTCAAGGCCTTTGCGCGAGCTTTGCGCGCCGCCTGCTGGCTTGATCGCCGCATGGCAAACCTTCTTCCCAGTACAAAAGGATTGCTCTGATGATCGCACTCGTCGATTATCGCGCCGGAAATCTCAGCTCGGTGAAGAAGGCGCTGGACCATCTGCACGTGGATGCCGCCATCACGAGCGATCCGGAATTGGTTGCGCAGGCAGACAAAATTATTCTGCCCGGCGTGGGCCATTTTTCGGCAACGGCTGTATTGGATGAGACAGGCCTTCGCAGTGCAATTGTCGAAAGTGTGAAACGTGGGATTCCATTCTTGGGCATCTGCGTGGGGATGCAGTGGATGTTCGACTCCAGCGAGGAAGCGCCCGAGACTCCAGGCCTGGGATTGTTTCCAGGAAGATGCGAACGCTTTCCCGAACGCGTGAAGTCGCCGCACGTGGGGTGGAATACGCTGGTCTGCGACGATCGGTCGCGTCTGCTTCGTGGAATCTCTACCGGTTCTTTCGTGTACTTTACTCACTCCTACCGAGCGCCGTTGGAAAAAGCAACGGTGGCACGATGTGAGTACGGAGGCGAATTCTCAGCGGCTGTCGAGAAGGATCGCTTGTTCGGTGTGCAATTTCATCCGGAAAAATCTGGAGCAACCGGTTTGAAACTTCTGCAGAATTTCTGCGGGCTTTGACTTCTGCGCCTCTTGACTACGATTCCATGCTGACGAAACGAATTATCGCGTGCCTGGACGTCAAGGATGGGCGGGTCGTGAAGGGCGTGCAATTTCAGCAATTGCGCGACGCCGGCGACCCAGCGGAACTGGCCGCTGCTCACAGCGAAGCGGGCGCGGACGAGGTGGTATTGCTCGACATCTCGGCGACTCACGAAGCGCGGGCCACCCTGTGCGACACGGTGCGCAGAACGGCGCGAGAGTTGTTCATTCCATTCACGGTCGGAGGCGGGATCCGCTCACTCCAGGAAGCCATGGCCGTCTTCGATGCCGGCGCCGACAAAATCAGCGTAAACTCCGCCGCACTGGCCAATCCATCTCTCATTACGCAGATCGCAGGGCGATATGGTTCGCAAGCGGTGATCGTGGCCATTGACGCCAAGCGCATTAAACTCAATCTCAATACCGATGGAGGTGCAAGATTTGAAGCGTACGTGAGCGGCGGCAGAAGACCGACTGGCCGCGACGCCGTGGCCTGGGCACGCGAGGCGGAAGATCGCGGCGCGGGCGAAGTTTTACTCACTTCCATGGATCGCGATGGCACGGGCGCCGGCTTCGATTGCGACTTGACCCTCGCCGTCTCTCAGGCCGTGCGCATACCGGTGATTGCATCCGGCGGCGGAGGCGATACTCAGAGTTTTGTCGATGTCTTTCATCGCGGAGGAGCCGATGCTGCTCTCGCCGCTTCCATTTTTCACTTCGGGCTTCGCCATCTCGCCGACCTTAAACGCGAACTGCAAAGCGTTGGGATTCCCATGAGGTGGCCATGCTAATTCCCTCCATCGATCTCATGGACGGCAAGATCGTCCAACTGGTGCAAGGCGAGCGCAAGGCACTGGAATTCGACGATTTCGAAGAGTGGATCACGCGGTTTTCATCTCAGCCGCTAGTCCAACTCATCGATTTGAATGCGGCCCTCAGTACCGGCAACAATCGCGCGCTCGTGCAGGAATTTGCCAAGCGCCTTCCTTGTCAAGTAGGCGGAGGAATTCGCACCATCCCTGCCGCGAAAGAGATGCTGGATACTGGCGCGCTGCGAGTGATCCTCGGATCCGCGCTGATCCGCGACGGCCGGCCCGACCCTGCATTTGCGAAAGAGATTGCCGGAGCCGTCGGTCCGGACAAATTAGTTTTTGCGATCGATTCCCGGCAGGACCGGGTCGCCATCGGGGGCTGGCGTGAACTCACAACCATTACTCCTCTGGAAATGATCTCAGCCCTGGAGCGATTTTGTGGGGCGTTTCTCTACACTCACATCGACACCGAAGGCCTGATGCAAGGTATTCCGCTGGAAACGGTCGGTCGACTGCGAAATTCCACCACGAAACAGTTGATCGTCGCCGGTGGCATCGCCACTTCTGAACAAGTCGATCGGCTTGATGCTATGAAGATTGATGCTGTGGTCGGAATGGCGATCTACACGGGAAAAATGAAGCTGAGCAATTCCTCTCCTGCGTTACGTCCTCATCCCAGCGGCACTTGAGGATTCGAATAGAGATACGGACTACTTTCGCATTCCGCACAAATCCTGTCAGCCTCCACAAGGAGGTGAGCAGTTGTCTAATGGCTGGTGGCCCCACTGTCATTACTGAGCATGAGGCTCGAGACGTTAACCGGCTCGAAGTCCGATAAGGTGAGACTTGTAAGACAAGAGAGATCGTTATCGTTCCAGCGAGCGTCGGGTGTGCCGATTAGCCCCCCGCTGTCACCATTGTCGGCCAGGATGATTCCGTAGTTCCGGAATGCGGTGATGATAATTGCCGCTTGCGGGCTTGTAGAGGTGCAAGAAGGAGTCGCAACCGAAGCCTTGAGCCGATAGATCTCGCCAGCGGCTCCAGACATGGTGCAGCTTGCGGGAGGAGAAGATTGGGAGATCTCCGATTCCACGGGAATGGAACTTCCTCCCGTCTCCGTGCAACTCCCCACGCCCGCTGTTTCCGTAGCAGGCCAGACCCAGTAGTTCAACATGTGGTTGAGCGTGAATCGGATGGGATGCTGAATCGTGCCGCTCGGTGCGCTGGGTGTGCCCGTGCCGATTACGTCGTCGGCATTCGCCAGCAGCGGCCCTACTGGAAGTCCTGCAGCATCGGATGTTCCGTTGCCTTGCGGTGTCAGGTTATTTGAAGATACGTCGGGCCAAAGCGCGTTCGAGGAATCGGTCCAGGGACCGCCTTCATAGATCCCCTGCCACATCTCGTAAAGAGCAGGGTTGTTTCCATTGCCCGCCTCCAGGTAGACCAGAACGTGTCTATCCCCCGTTGAGTTGCTGGTGCCTTCCACCGGAGCATTGGCTGGAATTGGGCCAGACGTAAAGTAGGACTGATATACGGTGGTTGTGACCGATACGTCCGCCTGGTTGTAGGGAACTTCAATGGCTGGTATTCCGTTCGGAAAGGGAGCGTTGGAATTATTTCCGAAGAATGGCTTAACCGTCGCCGACAAATAGCCGCTGTACATCGGCGCTGCGGGAGAAGTATCTACGGGCAAACTTGTCGTGGCTGCGTCCACTCTGTGGTGAAAAATGGAATTTGACGGAAAGATGTTTGCGAGGAACGCGTTGTTGCCGTTGATGGCGATGCTGATGTTCTGCGTTGCCTGCGCACCTGTCGAATCCGTGACTATGAATTCGGGCGTGTAGGTGCCTTGACCACCAATCAATGAGCTGCTGATATTTCCCCTAGTTGGATTGAGAGACATCCCCTCGGGTAACGGAGCGAAGTTCGCATTTGTGCTCACGGAATAGGTGTAAGGCGGAAAGCCGCCGCTGGCAGCGATGGTGCAACCTGCATATGCCTTGCCTTGTGTCCCGCTGGGGCACGAAGTGGTTACGATCTGCAGTGTGCGACCGGGAGGTGTCACGGAAACTTTTGCCGTGGATGCGGTCGAACCCTTGGCATTGGTTGCAGTCAGCGTGTAGGTGGTGGTCGCGGTTGGGCTTACGCTTGTCGAACCGTTTGCGGATGCGGACGTGAATGTCCCCGGCGTGATGGTAATACTCGAGGCTCCTGCAGTCGCCCAACTCAGTGTGCTGCTGGCACCGGCGTTTACGCTTGTCGGATTCGCCGCAAACGAAGTGATCGTCGGCATGGAAACTTTTCCAGAGGGCGAACTCGAAGAGCTGGACAATCCACAATTCACTAGGCCGACGCAGGCAAATAAAACAATAATAATGAGGGCCAGAGCGCAAGGATCTGGTCCGGAAGAATTGAGTCGCCGGCAGCCACGCTGATTTCTGCAAAATGAATTAGTTGTGTACATTTCTGACAACTCAGTCTATTGCTGCCGCCATTCTGGCTGTAGCTCTCTGTGGTCGTAGCCCCTTGGACAACGTTCGTCAGCTCATAAATCGGGTTCATTTGTGTAATTCGACGTAGCACCATTGAGCTAGTTCAGTCGGATTGCTGCTGTCCTCGCTGCATTCGCGCCTGCATGGTTGAGATTACGGAATCGCTGAAAGTGCGGTGCTTTTATGGCAAGTTTCCTCAGCATAAAAGGAATGGTAGGGGTAGAATGGTCGTCCATCTATGAGCGAAAGCCAGGAAGTGACCATATTGTTGTCCGCCCTGACGAACGGGGAGGATTGGGCAGCTTCGAAGCTTATCCCGGTGGTTTACGACGAATTGCGAAGGCTGGCCGGCAGCTACATGCGGCGAGAGCGAGTCGACCATACTTTGCAGGCTACGGCTTTGGTGCACGAGGCTTACCTGAAGCTGATTGAGCAGCGATCGGTTAACTGGCAGAGCCGGGCTCATTTCTTTGGAGTCGCCGCCCAGTTGATGCGTCGTATCCTTATCGATCACGCCCGGGGGCATACGCGGGAAAAGCGTGGCGGTGAACAGAAGAAAGTATCTCTGGATGAGGCGTTCGTCTTTTCTGAGCAGCAGGCGGACGAACTTCTGGCAGTTGATGAGTCTCTCAATCTTCTGGCGAAGATTGATCCCAGGCAGGCCCGTGTGGTTGAATTGCGTTTCTTTGGTGGTTTGAACGTCGAAGAAGCAGCCGAAGTGCTTGGAGTCTCCCCCAAGACCGTCAAGCGCGATTGGAGCGTTGCGAAAGCCTGGCTTTACGCCGACTTGAAAGAGCGCTATGGAATTGACGCCGCAGCAATGGGAGAACGTCAAAGCGCTGTTTGAGATTGCGCTCGAAAGACCTCCTACCGAGCGGATCTCGTTTCTTGCCGTGTCTGCGCCGGATTCCCTGGTGCAACGCGAGGTCGAGCGTTTGCTGGCCCATCACGTCGAATCGGGCGGTTTCCTTTCCGGTCCGGTATTTGCGGGAGACATTCCGAGAAGTGTTGCGGGGATTGCTTCGTCGGTCGTGCCCGCACCGAGTCAATCTTTTCTTCCCGGCGATTTGGTTGCCGAGCGATTCCGCATCACGCGCTTCGTGGCCCGTGGAGGCATGGGCGAAGTCTACGAAGCGGAAGATATAGAGTTGCACGAGCGCGTAGCTCTCAAGTCGATTCGCAGTGAGCTGCTGCATGATGGAAGGGCGCTCGATCGCTTTAAGCGAGAGGTTCATCTCGCCCGCAAGGTTACCCATCCCAACGTGTGCCGCATCTTCGACCTGTTTCGCCAGCTTGCCTCTGCGGCCGGAGGAGATAGCCGCGGTCCGGTTGCATTCGTCGCGATGGAATTATTGGAAGGCGAAACTTTGGCAGAGTTTCTCCGCCGCCGGCCGCGTCTGAACGTTGATGAAGCACGGCCGATAGCGCTGCAAATCGCAGACGGCCTCGGAGCTGCGCACTCGGCGGGCGTTCTGCACCGCGATTTCAAACCCGGCAACGTCTTGCTGGTTCCCGGCGCCAAGGGAGTCCGGGCAGTCATCACGGATTTCGGGCTGGCTTTGCGTTCGAATGCAGAGGTCAGCCTGGGAGCTTCGGTCACGGGCACCGGGGAAGTACTTGGTACACCGGCCTACATGTCTCCCGAGCAGGTGGAAGGAAAAGATCTGACGCCCGCCTCCGACGTTTACGCGCTCGGTTTAGTCCTATACCAGATGGTCACCGGGACTAGTGCTTTCGATGGAAGCACGCCGCTCTCGATGGCGGTGCGGCGAATTAAGGAGAACCCGCCCCCGCCCCGCACGCTGGTTCCGGATATTGACCTGCGATGGGAGTCGGTGATCCTAAAGTGTCTCGAGCGTGAGCCCAAAGATCGTTTTCAAAGTGCGGACGAAGTAGCCGAGGCATTGCGAGCTGAGACCAAGCTCCACAGCACGTGGCGATTTGAGCCTCGCGTGGTCCTGGGATTGTTCGTACTAATACTCGTGATAGCGGGAGCAGCGCTTCTCATTCCGAGGATTCGACGCCGCATTCCCGATGCCACGGCAACAAGACCGTCAATTACAGTTCGGCCATCGATTGCAGTGCTGCCCTTTCGCAACCTTTCGGCACGGTCGGAGACCGAATGGGTGTCGACCGCCCTTCCCGAAATGTTGACCGCAGAGCTGGCGGCAGGAGGGAAGCTGCGCACCTTTCCGGGGGAGAACATTGCCCGTGCGAGTGCTGACCTTGGATTGACGGGCATGCAAACCTTGGCTCGCGATACCCTCGCACATCTTCGGAAATATTTGGGAAATGACTATGTAGTCCTAGGTTCCTATCTGGACCAAGGTAGCGCGTCAGAAGTTCGAATAAACCTCTGGTTGCAGGACACCAAGACCGGCGAGATTGCCGCAACCGTCTCCGAAAAGGGAAGCGAGAGCGATCTGGATGACCTTGCAACTCGAGCCGGAGAAGAACTACGGCAAAAACTCGGAATAGGTGAAGTCACATCCAGTGAAGCGGCGCTGGTACGGGCTTCTCTGCCATCGAATCCCGAAGCGGTGCGCCTGTATTCGGAAGGCTTGGCGAAACTTCGTGTAGTGGATGCGTTGGCGGCCCGTGATCTGCTGGAGCGTGCAGTGGCTGCGGATCCCAACTATGCTCTCGGGCACTCCGCACTGGCCGACGCATGGGCCGCTTTGGGCTATGACCAGAGAGCGCGTCAAGAATCGCAAAAGGCTCGCGATCTTTCCTCCGGGCTTTCGCACGAAGAGCGTTTGTGGATTGAAGGCAGGGATTGGGAACTGAATCGCAAATGGGACAAGGCAGTCGAAATCTACCGCACACTCTGCGATTTTTTCCCCGACAACGTCGAGTATGGCTTACATTTGGCGGCCTCGCAAAAACAGGCCCGAACGGTGGATGAGGCTCTAGCGACGTTGGCAGCGTTGCAAAAGCTGCCGGCTCCCGATCGTGACGACCCGCGCATCCCACTGCAGCAAGCTGACGTCTACGATATCAAGGGAGCGTACAAGGAGCAGCAATCCGCCGCCGAGACCGCCGCCAGCCGTGCCAGAGAACTGGGCGCGACATTGGTCCTGGCACGCGCTCTGGACCAGGAAGCGCGCGCTTTCGAAAAGCAGGGCAAACTTGAGGATGCACTCCGCAGCGCTCAAGAAGCGGCACGCATCTCCGATGCAGCCGGCGAACACGCGGAAGTGGCGAAAGCGCTAACCATCACCGGAATCGTTCGATTTGACCAGGGTAACTTTGCAGAAGCGGCAAACGTCTACAACCGCGCGCTAGTCATTCAACGAGAGATCGGAGACGTGCGAGCCTCGGCCACTACACTCAATGATCTTGCTAACGCTCTGGGTGAGCAGGGAGATCTCTCCGGTTCGATCAAGATGTTGAACGAAGCCTTGCTCATGTTTCGAGAAGTGGGCGATAAGCACAGCGCGGCCGCGGTTCTAGGCAGTATTGCCGCGCGTACCATTCAGCAAGGCGACCTGAGAGAAGGAAAGAAGATGCTGGAAGCCGGCCTCGCGGCATCGAGGGAACTCGGCGACCAGGAACGAGCCAGCACAGCGATTTACAACCTTGGAGAAGTCCTGCGCTGGCAGGGCGATTTGAAGGGTGCTCGCAAAATGTATGAGCAAGCCCAGGACTTGTCGAAACAGATCGGTGACCAGAGCGGCGTCGCATATGCTCTGTACAGCCTGGGAGACGTGTCCACCGCCGAAGGCGATTTGGCCGCTGCTCGTGATAAGTACAATCAATCGATGGCTATGCGAACCCAGATGGGGGAAAAAGGAAATGTTGCCGAAACTCAGATGGGATTGGCTTTTCTCTTAATAGAAGAAGGTCACGCCGGCGATGCGGAGAAATCGCTACGCGAGGCGAGAGAAGAATTTCGAAAAGAGGGGTTAGGAGATGACGAGATCCTCGCTGACATTTTGCTCGCACGCATTTTACTTTCCAAGGGAAAGGTATCCGAAGCGGAGAAAGAAACCACGGCAGCTCACGATCTGCTAGGTAAGAGCCAGGATTTTTCCGTTCGCTTGAGAGCATCGATTTTGGAAGCGAAGGTGCAAGCCGCTACCGGGAAGAAAGATGACGGGGTTCGGATTCTCGAGGAGACAATTACGAGCGCAAAGAAGTCTGGATATGTGGGTTTTCAGCTGGAATCGCAGCTTGCGCTGGGCGAAGTGCAGACAGCATCGAGCAAGCCTGCAGCAGGGCTGAGCCTTCTTGCCGAGGTCCGGAAACAGGCGCAGCTGAAAGGTTTCCGCTTAATCGCGAACACTGCGGCGCGGGCGTCGGCGAACGCAGCAACCCCCCAATCAAAATAGGAGTGCAGCATAAAGAGGTATGGCGGCGTGCGATACGGACGCACACCGCCTCGAGAACAGCTACTGGATTTCCAGGCGCCGCTGCAAAGTGAAGTTGTATGCCGATTGTTGAGCGAGGAGAACTTCCCTTTCCTCGCCCGAAGCCCGCTTAACCAGACCCTTCATAAACTTGCCCACTTTGTTCTTTCCCTTAATCTGGGGGCCGAAACTCCGAAGGGAAGTGACGACAGGCAGATTCGCGTTGTTGACGTTTACCGCAGTTACTTTCAGTTGCAGAATCGCTTCGCCCGCCACGGCACCCGCCGGTCTCGCCAGGACGATCTTGCCGAAAACAGCCGCCCCAGCGGCAATCACGGTCTCTCCATTGACCACGACGTCGTTATCCAAAGTAGCGGAAAATCTCTGGCCCATCTCGCTGATCCTTGAGCCGAGATCTTCGCCCAGGCGAATTGTGAGCGTGGTCCCCGCCGGTACGATGATCGGTTGCGTCGCGGCTGGTGCATCATCCGTCGCGGGTTGCGCCGCGTCCGCAATGGCGCCATCTTGGACGGGTTGGGAAGCGCCGGCCGGTCCTGCGTTTTGTCCTGGATCCGTCGCTGTCGTCGTGTCGCTAGCAGGAGCGGTGGGCTGAGCATCAGTCCCTGTGTTTGAGGCGCCCGTCGGCGCGCCCGCTGGGGTAGCCGTCATCGGTGGATTTTGCGAGCTTGACTGATTGCCGTGGCGGCGAGATAGGCCGTCGAAGACCAGAGCTCCCGTAACCACTGCCACCGCAAGTAATGTGATGATTGATTTTCTGGTCATTGTCGTCTCCTTTGTCAGATTTGAAGTCTCTCTAAAATTCGTTTCGAAATATCCCGCGCCAACCCGCTCGATGTGGTAATTGCAAGTTGGCGCGGAATATTTGTCTATTCATGCTTGCTAAGATCAAGAACAGCTCTACCGGCCGTGGCCCCCCCTACCTCCAGCTGAGGCGTGACCGCCGCTACCACCAGAGTGACCGGCCGGTGACCCACCGCGGCTAGCCATTGCTCCGCCGTGGCTGGCGCCCGCGCTTCCCCGATTCGCCATCGCACTTCCACGACTCGTGTTTGCACTTCCTCGATTCGCCATGGAGCTTCCACGGCTCGCACTCGCGCTTCCGCGACCAGCGGTCGCACTACCACGGTTTGCGTTTGCGCTTCCCCGATTAGCGGCCGCACTGCGGTTTGCGCCTGCATTTCCTCGGTTGGCAGCGGCACTGCGGTTTGCGTTTGCGCTTCCCCGATTAGCAGCCGCACTGCGGTTGGCACTTGCACTTCCGCGGTTGGCAGTCGCACTGCGGCTCGCACCCGTGGCTCCACGGTTCGCCGTACTACGACTGGCAGCACTGCGGTTCGCCATCGAGCTTCCTCGGTTGGCACTTGCGCCACGGCTGGCGGTTGCTCCACCACGAGAGCCAGCCGGTTCCCGATTCGCTGCCGTTGCTCCGTGACTGGCGGCTGCTCCTCGGCCTGCGAAGGCCGAATGGCTGCCAGCGGCTCCGGCATGGCTGGCGCTCGACCGACCGGCGCTTGGCTTGCCACCGTTCATGCGACCAGCGTTTGCACGGCCGGCGGCTGCCCGAGCCGCTCCCGCGTGAGCGCGGGCATGGAATCCTCCCGGGACGCCACGACCACCATGCTCGAATACGCCCCTGTCGTGGCCGCCAAAATAGCCATGATTGAAGACGGTCACGCTGCTGGAAATGTAGGTGCTGTGGTTAAAGAGCACGGTGCCGCCATCCCAGGCCGGCGCCCATGCGTCAAAGCCCCAACCGTACGCCGCGTAGACGCCGACTGGGATTCCAACGGGGAAGGCAAGTCCATATCCCACCACGATGCCGGGCGGAGGCGGCAGCACGACAAAGCCGGGGTAGGCGACAAACAGTGTTCCCCAAATCTGCCACGGATTGTAATAAGGAACATAAATCACAGCCGGAGTCACCGGCACAATTTCGATCAAGCCCGCTTCTACAACCACACGCTGTTGCGTGGTCGTCACTAACACGTTCGACTGCTGCGCCTGCAACCGCATGGCCTGGACGGCGTTCATGACGTCACCAGGCTGGTTGTAGTAGGCATTGCCGAGCTGTGAGGCCCATGCTGTGTTCTTCGCCAGGTTGTCGAGCACGGAGGGGAACTCGATGAGACCTTTCACAGCCGGGTCCCATGACATGTTGTTTGCCCCAGCCGCGCGCTGGTCCGGAGGCAGATTCATGTTCTGGTTGAGCCAGCTATCCGCCGCGCCAACCTGATCTGGATACGTGGATGCAGTCAATATTTGAGCGACTAGTGAGTCGGGATCGAGTGCGATCGGGGCCACCAGTTGATCCAGTTGCACCGCATCCAGCTCGACATAGGCTGGCGCGGGCGCTTGCGCTTGCAGATCCACTTGTGCTGCCGAAATCAGCAGCAAAGAAAGAACGAGCGCCATCATCATGGAGAATTTGTTCTTGGAATTCATAGTCTGCCTCCGTTCGGTCTGAGAATTTGAGGGCTGCGATTTTCAGCGCTCACCAGGTAAGGCGACGCGCCGACTAAAACGGGGTCATATCGGAATCATTTCGCGGAGGTACCCGAAAGACTGGTAGGCAGGGTTTGAATCGGACGGTAGAAAGAAGGATGGGCTGCCGGCCGTTTCCTGAGTTCCCTCAAAGTTCAATTTATTTGCAAAATCAGCCACGCGGCGTGGGACGTTTTGCCGCCATTTAGCGCTTTATAGAGTGAGCAGGAAAATATGACAGTCGAAAGGAGCAATGGTATGCAACCCGTCAATACAGCAGGTTTAGCAATAGTTTTCAGAAACCCAGGGCCCCGGCGCGAGCCGCAATATCCAGATGGATGGACGTTGCTCACCTCCGACGGCCAGCTCAAGATTTTTGTTTGCCGCGATGATGCGAGACGTCCCCGCGTTGTCCGGAAAGAAGCGGCCTAAAGCAGTGGATTGGAAAAGAAGTGGATTAGAAAATCAGATGAACCAGGGGTGACCTTATGAGCTACGAAACTACTTTTGAGCATCCGGAATTAGCAACGCCACGTGGCCGGCTAGCGTCGGAAGCCGGCCAACCGGTCAGATACGGCCTCCCGTGCGCCAATTGCACCCTCTACTATTCCGCAGAATTAGTTGCATGCCCGATTTGCAAATGCCCGGAACGCGTTTCTCCGTTCGTTCCTATACTTCGCTCTGCGGCTCGCAGGTAACTCGCACCCTGTTATGGCTATACTCCGGTCGAGTGCGGCTCCGCTTGCGCCGTTAGCTGATTTAGGACTTCGCTGGCCCCCACCAGCGAAACGGCGCTAGTCCAAATTGACTGTGTAAGTGATGTAGGACCAAAACCACCATCCGGCATCGACTGCTGCCATCCCCAGCATGAGGTAGTCTTGAGTGTTCCCTATGTCTACGCACCCTTGGAATGCGTTGTAGGTCGCATAGACCGGCCCGTAATCGCCCCCCCATACGGCACCATCCTCTGCTTCGGCATAGAAGCAGAAATACCGATTGTCCGTCCAAACGTCAGTGCTGACACCTTCACCGGGGTTGAGGTTCCACCAGCCTTCGGTTGCCCAACCGCCGCCTTCTAGGAATGACCCCATTTCCCACGGCGTGTCGCGTTATTAGGTGACCGCTGATTCCAACCTCAGATTAAGGAGCCGAAAATGAAAACCTCTACTCACAGAACACCGAGTGCGACCCTGGCCGCGACGAGCTTATCGAGCGAGCTCTCTACTATCGCACCGGCCCGAAGCCGGAAAGCCGACAATGTGAGGAAAATTACCTTATCGAAAATGGTCTGTATCGTCTCCGTGTTCTGTGCCGCCACGGCGATCATCTCTCCCGCACAAACCAAGTTCAGCAGCCTGTTTAGTTTCGAAGGAACAAACGGCGCGAACCCACACTATGTTGATCTGGTGCAGGGCATTGACGGGGAACTTTACGGGACGACCTACTCGGGCACTGGCGACGGTGGTAAGGTCTTCAAAATTACCACCGCGGGCAAGCTGACCACGCTCTATAGTTTTTGCTCCAAAGGTGAGCCGTGCACGGACGGTGCCCAGCCTGACGCAGGACTGATGCTGGCCACGAATGGGAGTTTCTACGGGACAACCATGAACGGCGGAGCCGATGGCGATGGCACGGTCTTTGAAATCACCAGCGCAGGCAAGCTCACTACGCTGCACAGCTTCGACTCCACGGCCGGCGCCGAGCCGGAAGTCGGGCTGATTCAAGCCACCAACGGGAACTTGTATGGGACCGCTTCCAGTGGCGGGACCGGCGACGTTGGCACGATCTTCGAAATCACCCCCGCTGGCACGTTCACGTCGCTGCTTAGTTTCGATGGTGCAAACGGCGATTATCCAGATGCCAGGCTGCTACAGGGCACGAACGGAAACTTCTACGGGACAACTTACGAAGTGAGTTCGGGCGACGGCACCGTCTTTGAAATCACACCAGCAGGCAAGCTCACAACCCTACACACATTCCACACGTTGGACGGTGGCGGTCCCATGGGTGCGCTGATTCAGGCCACCAACGGAAACTTTTACGGGACTACGGTCGGCGGCGGCGCCCACCTCGGCGGCGGTACGGTCTTTGAAATCACGCCGGCAGGCAAGCTCACCACGCTCTATAGTTTCTGCTCTGAATCGGATTGCAAAGATGGATCCACCCCGTACGCGGGATTGATTCAAGCCACCGACGGCAACCTCTACGGGACAACTTTTTCAGGCGGGGCCAACACCACCGCTTGCAACGGCGGTTGCGGCACGCTCATCAAAATCACAACCGCGGGCAAGCTGACCACGCTGTACAACTTCTGCGCCAAATCGAATTGCACTGACGGTAGTTCGCCCCAGGGCGGGCTGCTTCAGGATACGAACGGCAACTTCTACGGGACGACTTACTACGGTGGGACCGATGGCATCGGCACGATATTCAGTCTCTCAGTTGGGCTGGGTCCTTTCGTGAAGGCACTCCCCGCTTCGGGCAAGGTCGGAGCGGCCGTCATCATCCTGGGAACAAATCTGACGGGCACGACCAAGGTCAGCTTCAACGGTACAGAGGCAGCATTCACCGTTGTCTCCGCCACCGAAATCAAGACCACCGTACCAACCGGCGCGAGCACTGGCAGCGTGACCGTCGTGACACCCAGCGGCACGCTCAAAAGCAACGTCGAGTTCAGGATCCCGTAATCTGTTGGGAGCAACTGAGTTGAGGACCGCCAGTTTCGCCGTCACAACGACCCCGAGCCGTTCGAAATACAAACAGTGAAGCCGCCTTTCACAAGGCGGCTTCGTTGTCGGGGGAGGCGCGACAACTGCTGGCAATAAATCGTCTCGAAGAGTTCGAGCGGGATCCGAGTTCAGTTATGCTACTGCCTGAACGTGAACTCGCCGACCGGTGCGCTGCATGGTTTTGCAATCAAATTCGTAGGCCGCCCCACAAATGAGACAGACCTGGTAGTCATGGCCTTGAGCCCCAGTATGGGGCCAGGAAAATTGATGGCGGCAAAACATTTCCAGGAGGCGGGTTAACCAAGGGGGTGTCATGTATTGTGGTCTCCTACGATGAGGTGATCTCAGCGTAACTCAGAATTCGGTGTCTTGTGCTAGTCGCTGGTTCACTTCGAAGCAGGATGATGGACAGCACGCGGTCTCATTACCGCGTAGATCGGTCGCTCTCAAAGGAAAATACGCGAGCATTGCGCCTTGTGACCATAAGGTAAGAAAAGTCTTATTGTGATAGGTGTAGACGCGCAGACCCCTGTTCCGCGCCTTGCGAATATGCTCTGAATAGGTCGAACGTGGATCGGCTAGCGGCGATCCTTGGTTAGCATCGGCTGATCGATTGTGGGTCGGTGAAAACACTTGACCCACAGCGGTCAACGCACACGCCACCGGCAGACACTCATGTGGCCACAAAGCGTGAGGCCTTGCCCAGTCATTTGCTCCGAGAAGGGCTGGCCGCATCGGCGGCCGCGGCTTGCAAGACGAATTGCTCGCCAAGAGTTCTTACGAGGGAATTCAGTCCGCCGGCGAATGCTATCCGCCAGCGTTCCACTGAAAGCTGTGCCAGTTCTTCCATGCTGTGCTCGAATGATCGCAGAGTGTCAGCGACCTGAATGCTCAGAGATTGGGAAACCGAACCTTCAATTCCTTTCTGGATAATCTTCAAGTTCGCGCTCGCCTCATCGAGTTGATGGCCGAGTTCCTGGGCATTACGCGTGCCCAACTCATTCAGAGCTACTTCAAGAGCGCTTTCCAGTTGGCTGCGGGCGCTGCGAATGGTGTCGCTTGCCAGACGCGACAGGCGCTGGTCGAGGCCTGACTCCAGGTGGCGTGCGGACTCATCCAGAGCCGCCATGCGGCGGTCGAGATCTGCGATTTGTTCCTGCAAGCGAGAAGATTCCGACGCGACCACGGCTTGAACTTGTTCCAGGTCTTGTCGGCGCACATCGTGTTCCTCCCCCAACTTACGCTCCATAACTCCCAGAAGATCCTCACTCAGGCCCTTGAGACGGTTGCCCGCATCTACGACTTCCTGGTGAAGTTCTCCCAACCCACGATTCAGATGCTCTCGCAGATTCTGAGCGACGTCGGTCGAGAGGCCTCGCGCCTGTTGCTGAACGGCTTCCAGTTCCCGTTTGACCCGCTGCCGAAATTCGTCGTGAGTTTCCCGAGTCTTCTGCTCGATGGCCGTCTTCGCAGCCTGCAGCACCTGTTCCGACTGCTCGCGCGCCTCTTTGAGCACCTGTGGCCCCAGTTCGTTCCTCAAGCGGAGTTCCAACTGCTGTTCAAGCTCAGGAGGAATTTGCGATAGTGACACTTCAAACCGGCTCTTTTTGGACCCTTGCGCAAGTTTTTCCCTTAGTTCCGTCACCTCAGCCTGAATGGGCTGAACCAGCTCGGCAAGCACAACCTTGAGATGGTCATCAGAGAGTTGCTTTCGAATTCTGTCCAGCGCGATTTTCACAGAGGCCGCGGCCTGATCCGGCGGCATTACCTGCATGCTCTTGGACGAGAGCGTTGGGCCAAGCTTTCCCTCGGCAGGCGACGGCAATCGCGTCCAATCTTTGGGACAACTCTTCAATCCCCAGAAATTTTCCGGCCGTTCAAATCTCGTGCCCAGCCTCCAACCCTGCTCGGTCCCGAGCGGCTGGCAGTAGACAACTTGTGCCGTCGTCTCACGGCCCTCCTGGCTGTGGAAGTGTAGCGGAACTCCGGCTGCCAACTTCGTGGGAGAGCGCATCGCACAACCATGAGCACTCACCACCATGGTTTCGCAGACTTCCGAAAACTGGGCTCCCGGCTCTAAGCTGGTGACCAGTATTGGGACTGTGATTGGTATTCTCGAGCTGCGCCGTAACGTGGGAAGGTTTGTATTTTGCATTGCCTCTGCCTTGTTGCGAGGAGTAGGTGCCACTCGGCCCGATCAACGGCCCGAGCGTCACATACCAACCACGTTAACTCCAAATTGTTAGGAAGGGTTAACCCCTGTAGTCCCTTTTCAGGATGTTCGATGGGACACAGTCTTTCGTAATCAACACACGAGGGCTAAGTTCGGATCGGCAAAATTGCAGAATAGAAAAGGGCCGACTTCGCAGTCGGCCCTAAAATGATTGGTGCGAAAGGGGGGACTCGAACCCCCACGGTTTTACCCGCCAGATCCTAAGTCTGGTGCGTCTGCCAATTCCGCCACTTTCGCAAGCACAGACAATTATACAAAGCGGTTGTGCGCTATTCATTGAATCTGTTGTGTCGGTAGTGGGCTACCTTGATTTCTTTGACAATCTAGCGAATAGATTCCCAAGGACGAAACCCACAATTCCGCCGCCAATTGTGCCAAGCAACATGCGGCTATCGCTTTCGATTGCCGTTTTGGTTGTCAAGATGTACCCGACGAAGGCCAGTGCTGCTGTCCAGATGATGACGCGAGTATTCACTTATGCCGCTCTTTCCGTCCTCCGCTGTTCGCAGGTTTCCAAGAGGGCTACCAACTCCTCCATACTCCGAGAGCCGCAAGAACTAAAGTCGCGCAGGGCATTGTTTTCTTGAACAGGGTCCTCACAATGACTCCTCATTTCGAGCTATAGACATGCGGTTATGGGCGAGAGATCTTCAGTGCCGTACGCAATTCGGCGGAAGCAGGAAAGACGAATGGACGATTCGTGAGTGTTCGTCTGGGCTTGGAGAACAACTCACCCAGAAATAAATTATGGCAGGGTGTCGTGTGCTGTTATGCCCAAGAGGCTGATCGGTCACCGCATCTCGATGTTAGACTGCCGAGCAGACGCGACTATCTGCGGCCTGGAGCCTCTAGGTCCTGCAGACTCGGCGGTTCGGCAGCCCTGACTACTGTACGGCGTTCAGCCCCTGATAGATGAACATGCCAGCGAGCACCAGCAGCAGCACTCCGGAGCCGGCGCCGAAGACCCACACCGGAACCGTAAGACGATTCACTTTCGTGATCAGTTCCGTTTGTTCCTTCTGCATGTGCGCGCTCGCGTCGTCGAGATACAACGACTCTTCCTCGTGCATGGTGAGCGTGCTGCGGTAGATAAGGAGAATGATCAGGCCTACGGTGAAGATACCCCACACGACCGCTAGCCCAAGCATTAAGGGAGTCCAAGTCCACGTCATAGGCACCTCGACAGATTGCAAAGCCTGTTGGCAACTTGCTCCAAAATTCAAGATGCAGGCTTCAGCCCGCAATCTTCAACTTGGAGGAACGGCCTAACGCAAACATTATAGCCCTGTTGGCAACCCCCGATGCAGGAATCTCCACCAGCGCGGCCGGCATCAAACGGTTGAGGCAATTGGCACCTGGCAGGGTACCTTATTTACCGATGCTGACGCTGTCTGCCTCTGCTATAATTTTAGTGAGTTTTGAGCCAAGGAGATACGAATGGCCACCACGACCGTCCCTGAAGTGAAGACTAACGCCGTAGAAGTGAAGAAGACGCCGCCGGTTTCGCTAACGCCGAATGCGGTTTCCAAGGTGAAAGAAATCATGGGACAGCAGACTCCCGCTCCCGCAGGCCTGCGTATCGGCGTGGTGGGTGGCGGCTGCTCTGGTTTCTCTTATTCCATGCAGTTTGAAAATGCCGCTGGAATGATGGATAAGACCTTTGATATGGACGGATTGAAGGTATTCGTTGATGCCACCTCTGTGATGTATCTGAACGGTTGCATTGTCGATTACGTCGAGACGCTGGAAGGTGCGGGCTTCAAGTTCGAGAATCCGAACGTGAAGAGCACCTGCGGCTGCGGATCCTCGTTTAGCGTGTAGCCTTCGGCGATTCGCTTTCCGTTGCCCGAGGGAAATTTTTCGGCAAAGGGCAAAGATTTTGGCAGTAAAAACGGCCTCATCTCTGATGAGGCCGTTTTTACCGCTTGCTGTGAGTTCGAAATTACTGCTGTTGCGGAGAAGTTGAGGGTGGTTGTGCAGGCGGCGTCTGGCCGAATGGACTGTTGCCCATGCCGTTCGGCTGCCCGAAGGAATTTCCAAATGAACTTCCGGACGAACCGCCGATTGAGCTGCCACCAAAACTGCCGCTGGAACTTCCACTGCCACTTCCGGATTGCGCATTCACATTCTGCGGGCTTCCGAATCCCTGCAGCACAGGCTGGTACGGCGTTTTGATTAGCCCGCCGCGATCGGCCGTAGGATCGTAAATAAACTGCCACTCGTTGTACTTCTTCTTGTGATTGAATTCGCGAATGGTGGTCTTCTTACACAGGCTGGCTACGCCCACGATCGGTCCGCCGCCAAAGACTTGTTGGCTGCTCGAGCTCGTGTCTCCCTGCGCACCGTTCGCGGCAACCTGGGTAGAAGCCTGAGAGGGATCCGATCCCGACGGGCTCGCCGCCTGCTGCCCCGTCGCCTGCTGGCCAGTGCCGGTTTGTGGGCTAGAGCTTGATCCGAAGCTGCTATTTGAGTTTCCCCCGAACGAGCCACCGAACGAGGAGGATGACTGCGAGAACACTCCGGAACTGTTCACCCCGGAATTGCTCAGTCCCCCCGAGTTACCGAATCCTGAACTGCTGCCACCAAGAGTTGAACTACCTCCAAAAGAGGAACTACCACCGAAGGCTGAGCCACTGGAACCATTTGCTCCTGTCGGCGATCCGATTGGGTTTGCGCCGGGAATCACACCGCCGCCGAAGCTGCCCCCAAGCGTAAGTCCAGGGTCGCCGAAATGGAGCAGCTTGAAATCCTGGCCTGTGAGTGGGTCTTTGTAGTGTTTGCGCAGATAGCGCAGATTGTTGGTATTGTCGAGATCTTCGAGCCGGGTGGGATAGCGTCCTAATTTCCTGTAGTAAACGCGGATCGCGCGCGTGTATTGCACTCCGCGGTGAATCATTTCTTCTTCCTGATCCCGCTTCAGCTCAAAAATAAATGACGGCAGAACCGCGAGTGCAGCTATGGACATCAGACTGAACCCCAGGAGGATCGTAATCAGGACGTAGCCGCGCTCGGCCTTGCGAGCCCGTTTTGGCGCGCGCTGCGGAATTTCATAATTGGGTAATCGGCGAATTTTGTAATTTAACTTCATTGAAAGTTATTGTTCTCCAAGATAAATTACCCAATTACAAAACTAGTAAATTTCGAAATTTCCCTATCCCTGGGTCAGCGGGATGCTTTGCGGCGGACCGCTGCCGACCACGTCCTGAATTTCCACCGAGGTCGGAGATATCCGCACAACCTTGTAGCGGCGATCAACGATTTCGCCCTCGCCCGCAATGAAAACATCATCACCCTTGGAGAGGAAAATTTTCTTGGGTTCTCCCGGATGGCTGGCGAATCCGAAAAACTTCAGGGGAATTGGCGGAGGCGCAGCCACCGCCGGTGGCTGGAATATCCGAGTGTCGTTTGAGCCTTTAGCAGTGCCAGGGGTTACCGGTGTGGGAATAACAACGTCCGCTGCCTGCGCCACGAAAATATTTCTCCCTGAGCCTTCATATTTGATCTGTTCAGTCGAGGCGAGTTGCACCAGGTGCAAGGTAGGGTCAAGGCTCTGCGGAGCACGCTCTTTTTTCCCTGAGGTCGAACGCGAACCGCGGTGCGACCCTGGTTTGGCGGGGCTCGGGGGCTGCGTTAGCGGCGTCGCCGCAGAAGGAAGATTCGTCGAGGCACTGGTCGAGGAAGAAGGAATGACCTCGTAGGCGATGACCAGCAGCAGCACAACGCCCAGCGTAATCGCCGCGATCTTCTGGCCCCGGTTTTCTGTTCCCAGCTTCACTACGCGCCCGCCTTCAGATAAGTCTCAAACTTCAATTGCAGCCTGATCGGGCCCTTTTGCTCCCCGGCCAGTGCGATGCCGTCAATGATAAAAAACATTTCATCGCGCTCCAGCGCATTGATAAACTTCGCCAACGAAACGTAATTTCCCGAGAGTTGCGCTTCCATTTCCACCGGCTGCAAGCGGCCCACCTCGGGCACTCCCACTTTGTACCGGGCCTGATCAATCGCGACCCCGTTGGCAGCGGCCAGTTGGCCCAATTGGGTGGCGATTTGCGAATCCTGAGCCGGGAAGCGCTTCTTGTAAAAATCGGCGATCTGTCCGTTCGCGGTGATCACTTTCTTATCCAGGTTACTCAGCGGTTTAACCTGGTTGGTTTTGCTCTGCAATTCGATCCACAACTGGTTCAGTTCCTGGCGCCTCGACGCGGTCGACCCCACCAGGGGCGAAAACAGCACGATCGCTGCCACGACATCCACGCCCAACAAAATCGCGAGCGCGGTCTGGAGCTTTTTTCGGGCCTGGCGCAAGTCTGGCACTAGGACGTACCTCGCTTGGAGTTCTCCGCCGCCTTGGGAATTGGCGCCGGGGCCGGCGCCGTCACCATTTCGGGTACGTAGACTCCGCTGATGTCGAACTGAACCGTATCACCACCGTTCGCGCCGGCCGCATTGTCAATATGCTCAATTCCGATATAGGTCTGGGAGAAGCGGCGCGACTCTTCCATGCGCCGAGCCAGTTCTATGAGTCGATCGCGCGAGTCTCCCCCGACCACCATTTTCAGCGTGAGTTGGTTATCCTCATCGAGTTCGGGACGAATCGAAACCAGGTGAACCCGCGGAGGCATGACCTTTTCGAGATCTTCCAGCACGTGCGTCCAGGAAAGCGATTTGCGTTCAATCAACTCGTTAATAAACTGGGATTGGTCGCGTGTGGCGCGATTCTCCGGCCGATTGAGAAATTCTTCAGCCAGCCGGCGAGTCTGGTCACGCTGCGCGATCTGTGCGCGCAAGTCGGCAATCTCGGCGTGGTCGTGACGGGCAGCGAACCAGCCGGTAATGGTGATCGTGACCAGCGCCAGAGTCAGTACGGATGCCGCGGCAACCGCCGTTCCCCAACGAAGCCAGAACTGCCGCGCGTCTTCATAAGGCTGGCTGGCGAGATTGATATCGAGACGCATATTTAATCCAGTGGCCAGTGATCAGTGGTTAGTGTTCAGTAGATCTTCCTGATCACTGACCACTGGCCACCGCGGTTACGAAATCAAGGCTCCTACAACTGCGGCCATCCGCCAGCGCGGAACCGAACCTCCGGTGCTGACTCCTAGCTGCGATGCCGTAACCAGTTCCTCCACCTCCGCTCCGGTCTGCGAACGCAGCGCGGGAGCTGCACTGCTAATATCAGATATCCCAGAGACGAAGATTTTATCGATATTCAGATGATACGTGTCCTGAAAGAAAACAACCGACGGGTAAATGTCCTCGGCTAACTGATCTCCTGTGATTGTGACCCCGCGGATGTTTTCGAGCGTGCGGAACAGTTGCAACTGGTTTGCGTTGAGGATTGCGATACTGGTTGTGCGCGCATCCACCTTCACAACCAGCGTAGGACGCTCTCCTTCCGCAGCCCCTAAAGCCGCGAGCATAGAAGGCACTACCACTCCGGGGCTGAATCCGGCATCACGAAAGGCAACTTCGTAATCCTCGACCACGCTGGCCAGGGCGACGGCGGCCACCACCCGCACGCCGTCATTCGATTTTTGGGCATGGTAGGAAACTCGAGCTTTGTCCACATCGAAGGGTAGAGACTTTTTCATGCGAAAGCGCACCACGCTGGCGGCTTCCTCGGAATCTGAAGGTAACGTATCGAATTCTAGCAGCACCACGCGCACGGCTGCGTCCGGTACTACGGCAATCACATCGTGAGTGCGCCCCGCCACGCTACTCAGAGCCTCGTAAACTGCTTCCCTCACAGCCTCGCGCTGGCGCAGATTTCCTTCCACCAGGTCGGGAACCACACTGCCCGGGGCCAGTTCGCGAGCGGCGCAGGCTTCGAGACTTCGCCCACCTTCACCCAGCCGGCCCACGAGCACACGATCGGCGGCGATCTCACACGCCAGCCGCGGTTTGGCCCCGTTAGAACCAGAACTCATTTTCAGGAAAAACTCCTGCTACAATTCAAACGCTCCGCCTCGAGAAATGCAATAGCTGAAGGGGCACAAAAGCAGTGGCTAGTGGTCAGTGGCTGGTGGTCGGTGTCAACCCTTGAGTCTACTGGCACTGATCACTGATCACCGGATACTGCTCTTACCGCATGGCCTCAATGAAGGTGACCTTATTAATCTCTTTCAAAGTGGTCAGGCCCAGCCGGACCTTATCGAGCGCCGATTCACGAAGAAATCGCATCCCTTCTTCCCGTGCGGCCCGGCGGATTTCCGATGTTGGTTTTCTGGCCAAGATCATCTCCCGGATACGGTCACTCAAATCCAGTAATTCGTGAATCGCGGTTCGGCCGCGGAAGCCAGTGCCCGCGCACTCGATGCATCCCGGTCCTTCATACAATGCGACCTTGGACCACTGTACGGGGTCAAGGCCGCTGGCCTCCAGCACGTCCGGCGGATAATTCACCTGCACACGGCAGGATTCGCAAATCAACCGCACCAGCCGCTGCGCCAGAATGCAATTCAGCGCCGAAACAAAGTTATAGGGCTCGACGCCCATGTTCAAGAAGCGGCCGATGACATCGACCACGTTATTTGCGTGGACCGTGGTAAACACCAGGTGGCCGGTGAGAGCGGACTGGATGGCGATTTGTGCCGTTTCCGTGTCGCGAATCTCGCCGACCATGATTTTGTCGGGATCGTGACGCAGAATCGAGCGCAGTCCGCGGGCGAAAGTCAGTCCTTTTTTCTCGTTAACCGGTATCTGCGTAATGCCGCGAAGCTGGTACTCAACCGGATCTTCAATGGTGATGATCTTGTCTTCGTCGGTCTTGATTTCGTTCACTGCGGCGTAAAGTGTGGTGGTTTTGCCGCTACCCGTCGGTCCGGTTACCAGCACCATGCCGTAAGGTTCTTTGATGTAGCGGCGAAATTTTCGCAGGTCGTCCTCATCAAAACCCACAACCTCCAAAGTGAGGGTGCGGAACTTCTCGCTCATCGATTCCTTATCGAGCACGCGGAGTACGGCATCTTCGCCGTGAATCGACGGCATGATGGAGACGCGGAAGTCGATGGCGCGTCCGTTGTACTTCACCCGGAAGCGGCCGTCTTGCGGCACGCGGCGCTCGGAAATATCCAGTTCGCTCATTACCTTGATGCGCGAGATTACGGTGGAGTGATGCTCCTTGCCGATGGGCGGCATGGCCTGCGTCAGCACGCCGTCGATGCGGAACTTGATCACGACCGAATCGTCCCGCGTCTCGATGTGAATGTCTGACGCGCGCCGCTGCAGTGCGGTAAAGATGGTCGTATCGACCAGCCGGATAATCGGGCTGGTGTCGCCCGCGGCAGTCAGCTTGTCGATGGTCAGCGTCTCTTCCGCGCCCGTGTTCTCGTCTTCGCGGATGATCTGGAACCCTTCGCTGGCCTCTTCCAGAACGCGCTGCGATTGCTCCGTCTTCGTAAGAATGTTGTCGATCTGCTTCAGCGTCGCAACTTTCGTGACGATCCGCTTCTGCAGCAGCAAGCTGATCTCATCGATCATCATCAGCTGGCTTGGATCCGCAATAGCGATTGCCAGCTTGCCGTCGGCGGTCTCTTCGAGCGGCACAAATTTATAGCGGAACATCAGCTCCGGCGAGAATTTCTTGAACAGCTCATGATGAAGCTGGAAGTCGGTTAGATCCACGAACTCGCAGCGATAGCGTCGAGCCACGTCCTGAGCGCGCTCCAGGTCGGTGATGGGATTCCCCGTTGCCACCACCTGCCCGCCGTTCTGGCCGTTCACGAAGAGTGATTTCTTTTCCGCCATCGCCATTCTCAAAACCCCAATCTCGTATCCGCCCCGCCTAGTGGGCTCCCTGGACTCCTAGGGTGAAGATCGGCAAATACAGCGAGATCAACACTCCACCTACGAAGGCCGCCATAATCATCAGGATCAGCGGCTCAATCAACGCCATGGCAGCGCCCAATGCCGTCTGCACATCTTCTTCATAGAACTCGGCTACCGAATTCAGCATCGCCGGCAAGGCTCCAGTGGACTCGCCTACCTCAATCATTTCGACAGCGAGGTCGGGAAAAATCTTCTGTTCCTCGAGGCTGCCGGCCAAGCCTTGTCCTTCGCGCACCCTTACGCTCGCGCGCATGATCCCTTTTAAGACGCGGCGGCTCGACATCGAACTGCCCGCCGTTTCCATCGAGGGCACCAGCGGCAGGCCGCCTTGCAACAGAGTCGCCAGCATGCGCGAGAAAGTTGCGACCTGGTGTTTCAGTCGAATATCTCCCAGCAATGGCAGACTCAAAATTACACGATCCACTTGATCGCCGCCGCGATCGGTTTTCCGCCATTGCCACAATACAAAGACGGCCACCACCAGGCCTATCGCCAAGACCGGAAAATATTTCTGCGCATTTACGCCCACCGAAAGCATAAACAAGGTGACCGCCGGCAGCTTGGCATCAAGGCTGTTGAACAAGTCCGCGAATTTCGGCACCACATAGGTGAACAGAAACATCACCATAATCGTCACCACGGTGACCAGCAACGTGGGATAAATCAGCGAGACAAACAACTTCTTGCGGAAGGTCATTGCCAGGCGCTGGAAATTAATATACCGGGTGAGCACTTCGTCGATGTTTCCGCTTTTCTCTCCCGCCATCAGCGTGGTGGTATAGATTTTCGGCACCGTGGCGTGCGTGGCGAAGGCATCTGAAAGCAGCTCTCCACCCTTAACGCGTTCGCGCACATTCTCCAGAACCTGCCGAAGATTGGAATCCCTTTGCCGCTTGATCAGCAGATCGAGAGAGTTCAAAACCGGCAATCCGGCCTTGAGCAACGTCAGAAATTGCTGATTGAATACCAGAAACGAACTTTGCTTTAGCTTGCGTCCACGCCTCATCAAAAAGCCGCTAGTCAGCAGGCCCTGAGGCTTAACCCAATGGACCAGATAGCCCTGTGAGGCGAAGCGGTCACGTACCTCCGCCACCGAGTAACCCTGCTCAATTTGCTGGTGGGTGTGCCCGCGTTCATCGGCGATTTTTACAACGAATTCCGCCATTCTCTCGTTCTTTTCGCTGCTCTCGGATCCCTTTTAGATCAGAACTTAGTTTCAGGAGTCGTACCCGTCAGTTTAACATTGCGGCTTGTCGCCGTGACGCTCAATCAGCCACAACACTATGTCGTTCCAGTATCGCAAGTAACCCCATTCGAAGATTGGATCGGGTGCATACCCTCCACTCCGCCCGAAACTTAATGCAGCCGTAACCGTGAAACAGCGACCTCAGAAGCCCGCGCTCAGGCTGACCGGGAGCACTTCAGTGGTAAATCCAATCCCATCATCGCGTTACCTTAACGTACAAAACCAATTGCCTTAAGGTTCTAAATTACCCTCCACCGTTTCCGTCCCCGGAGGCGCACTGAATTCGAAGCGCCCGTCTGGGATCGGCAGATTCTCCTTCTCACTATTAAAGCGATATTCGGTGACCGATCCATCCACTTCGTCGATCAGAATTCGCATAATTTTGTGCTCCGGAGTCACTTCCAGCAAGATCTCGCTTACTCGCTCGGCCATGGCCTCCGGTACGCCCCGCAGCACCACATTGTCGGCGGCAATCGGCTTAACATCAGGTGCTAACGACAGCCCCCGCAACTCCTTCTCCAGCTTGCTTTTGCCTAGCAAAAACGCAAGCGGAGAGCGAATATCATCCAGCTTTCGCGCCTCCGTTCTGCGAGCCTGCCGGTCTTCAGGGACGTAAAACCACGCGTCTTTCCCGTCGCTGACAAACAGCTTCTCCCTTGGAGAACGGTACTCCCATCGCATCTTGCCAGGTTTTTTCGATCCGCCCTTGGCAAGCCAAAGGGTTCCCGATTCCGTCCGCTCCACCCCTGACCCTCGATACACCTCGGTGAACTCCGCCTGTAAAGTCCGAAGGTGGTTGTAGTGCTGATCGACGGCCTCAGCTATTGAATGGACATCTTCCCCGACAGCGGCAATCGAGACGATCATAACCACCAACCTGACCAGCAACATCACCAGCAACATCGCGAACGGGAGCCTGATCATTATGTCGATTCTACCCCCTGAGTACGGCGATGCGGTTTTCGTCAGATTTCTCATTGCGATGTTTGTGCTTGAAGAACGGACTGGGAAACAGGGTAGACTCGTTCCTGATGATTAAAGTCAGGCTGCTGGGCAAGAAGTTTCTGACGCGGTTCCTGGCGGTTGTGCTTTCCTCTGTGCTGAGCGGCGCACTATGGGGACAGAGTGCGCCGGCACAACAGCAAGATCAAGGCCAGGGTCAAGACCAAAGTCAGGTTCAAGGGCAAGGTCAAAGGCAGGCGGACAATCCTGCCCTGAGCGGAACCCAGGGGAGTGCTGCCCCCACTCAAGGGCCTTCCACCCCTCCCCCTGCCGCGCAAGAGAAAGACGAAGTCAAGATCACGCCCCGGGAGGCGGAGGAACTTTTTCACTCCGTCGACGAGATTCTGGCCTTCGACAGCAAACACACCGGACTGCCGATCAAGAAACAGGTCAAGCGCCGACTCACCAGCCGCGATGAAGTGGTGGCATATCTTACGAAGCACATGAAAGATGAAGATGTGAAAAGGCTGCAGCGCTCGGAGCTGGTGCTGAAAAAGTTTGGGCTGCTGCCGCGCGATTTTGATTTAGAAAAACTTCTAGTATCGCTGCTACGCGAGCAGATCGCGGGCTATTACGATCCTAAAACCAAAACCGTGAACCTGCTGGACTGGGTTCCGATGGATCAGCAGGAGCCGGTCATGGCGCATGAGTTGACCCATGCATTGCAGGACCAGACGATCCATCTCGATAAGTGGATGCAGAAGGGCGACAAAGATCTGGGCGAGATCAGGAAAGACCCGACGCCGAACGACATCGAGAACGACGAGATGGACGATTCGCGGCAGGCCGTGGTTGAAGGACAAGCTGAGGCCATGATGCTGGAATACGAACTCGCCCCAGTGGGCCGGTCGGTTGTGGATTCCCCCGATCTCGTCGAAACGATGGAATCACAAATGACGAACGGGGACGACGGCTCGACCGTCTTCAAGGACGCCCCGATATTTCTGAGGGAATCACTGACTTTTCCCTACAGCTACGGGTTGAAGTTTATTGTGACGCTAATGGAGAAGGGCGGCAAAGAAAAGGCGTTTGCCGCCGTGCTGGCGAATCCTCCGCATACCACACGGCAGATCATGCAACCGGAAGCTTATTTGACGGGCGAGAAAATCGAGCCCATGCCCGTGCCTGAATTCAAGCGCGATTTCAAGGATTACACGAAGTTTGATATCGGTGCGATGGGAGAGTTCGATGTCGCGGTGCTGCTTGAGCAATACGCTGGGAAGAAGGTGTCCGATCGTCTGTATCCCGAGTGGCGCGGCGGCTATTACTATGCGGCGCGACCGAAAAACGACGCGACCGCGCCGCTGGGTCTGCTCTACGCTTCCCGCTGGTCAAGCGCCGAGAAGGCCTCTGAGTTCGCAGAGATTTATGCCCGGTCGCTCAGGCAACGCTACAAAAGGGCGGATGAAGTGAGCACGTCTTCATCCGCCGCACAAGACCCAGAGAACAAGGCTGAGACAATGCAGGGTCGCCATGTGTGGACGACGGAAGAAGGCACGATCGTGATCGAAGAGAAGGGCGACACCGTGCTGGTCAGCGAAAGTCTGGATCCAGCGACAACTGAGATGCTGGAGAAGGATGTATTTGGAAAATGATTGACAATTGCCACGATTGACGAAGATTGACGCTGCCGATTTAGTTTTTCTTCTTAAAGCTCTGCTGATTCGGATTGTCAGAGTCTTCTCCCAGGAAGTGCTGTACCCTTGCAATGATGGAAACCTGCTTTCCCGCACGCTCAATTGTCAGGGTGCGTTCTTTTCCAGCCTCGCCTGCCAGCATTGTCCATACTTGTCCCAGCGTCGAACCAACAGTAGGGATGGCGTCGACAGCGATGAGTTGATCGCCAGCTTGAACTTCAGGCACCGAGGGCTTTCCGGCGTAATCGGCGACGCCCAGGATGGCGAAGCGGCCATCGATCTCAGGGAGCAAAACGAGACCAATTACGTCGAACGCGGGAAAATTGAAAGTGCGTCCAATCTCGAAGTAGACGGTTGAGTGGGCATAGTCGAGTCCGACGCGATAGTTGACGAGGGCGTTCGTGCCGAGTAGTCCAGCGGTTGCAACACCGGCGCGCTTCTCGAAAAATTCCATCCGATCCGAAAGAAACTCCACCGCAGCTACATCCGTCAAAAACAGCGGACCATACTGCACCCGGGCAACGCGCATCAGCTTCCATTTCGGTTCGTCCTGTAATCCCCACATATTGGCGGGGCCGATAGCCCCAGTCATGCGCGGCCAGTCGGGGTGCGCAGAGGTGAGCTTGTCGAAGAGATCGTCAGTGAGAAAGCTGATTGACGATCCGAGGTCGAGGCCTAGATTGTATTTCTTGTTTTCAATCTGACTGGGAACCTGGATAAGACCGTTCTCGTCGTTCACCATTACTTTCGCCTTCACCCCCTGAAACTTCAGGCTGCCGGGTTGGCCGATGGTGAACTCGTGGCCGGGAAAGTTGATCAGCACATCGTAGTTGCGTAGAACGGTGGATGGAATATTGATCTCTGCGTTCATGCCAGGGGCGATGGTAGGGGCAGCCGCCGGAACTTTGATTTCTCCCATTGCAGAAAGGAAGATCTTCATTCCACCGATCAGAATTTCGAGCGAAACCATCGGGGTTGGCGATTTGGCCGAGCAGACCTGGCCGTTGCAATGACCAACAGCGAGCCCCAGCCATGTGGACACGCGTGAACTCATCCACTGTTCGGGATCGCCGTTGTCGACCCACGCGCGGACCCGCCTGGTCGAGCCGTCGAGCAGACGGACGTCTACGTCGATGACAATCCTGTTGTGATCAAGCGTGACGGGAACGGTGACGAATTTCGCATTAGCCGGGGAAGCAGATTGGGCAGGATTTTGTGCGAGTGCGATCGTGATCAGAATCAAAATGAAGAGGCAAGCGGCAATCCGCATTAGAAGATTGTAATGCGTTGTGATATGAGGGACGGAGTTGTCCGGGCTGAAAAATTGAACCCAAGAGGGGCAGTGGGCTGTTTTTGAATCAAAATGAATGCGCTACGAGATACAGGCCGACAGCAAACCCGACCACGATGACGCACGGAATGAGAAGCCACCATTTGCTTCCTTGCTGCGCCGCAAGTAGGCCAAGCACCCCTGCCAATCCGACAGAAGCAAAACTAATTGGCTGTCGCCAGTTAGCGAATGGTGGGACGAAGATGCTTCCGAGCAAAACTGCGCTGACAGTCCCTAGCTTTCCTGATCGCGTCATGCTGATGCCTCAGCGCTTTTCCGCTCCAATAATCCCACTAATTCCTCCAAACTCCAAATGTGATCCGCGAGTCCTGCTTCCATCGCGGGTGTTACTCTCAGCGTTTGGTGAACGCGGCAGAAATTGAAAGCCCACTACCCAAAGAAGGGTACAGAGGCGTGCGGGAGGTAGCTTGCTATAATCACAAGTTTGGCTCGGGCGCACAAGAGATTTCTGTGGTCGCTGAATTTGGAGGATGGTTGGTACAGGCGGAAATAGGAATCATCGGCGGCAGCGGGCTTTATTCCATGCCGGGTTTGAGCAAGGTAAAGGACGTGCGGCTGAAAACCCCATTCGGCGCTCCTTCGGACGCTTACGTGTGTGGAACACTCGAAGGCCGCAAGGTGGCGTTTTTGGCGCGGCACGGGCGCGGCCATCAAATTCTGCCGAGTGAATTGAACTTCCGCGCAAATATTCATGGCTTCAAGCAGCTTGGCGTCGAGAGAATTGTTTCAATTTCTGCCGTAGGATCATTGAAAGAGGAACACAAGCCGCTGGATTTCGTGATCCCCGATCAGTTTTTCGATCGTACGCGCCATCGCGTGGATACTTTTTTCGGTGACGGAGTAGTGGCACACATATCATTTGCCGATCCTGTATGTGGAGAACTGGCAGGCGTGGTCGAAGCAGCGTGTGAGAGAGTGGGAGTAACGGGCCGTCACGGTGGGACCTATGTGTGCATGGAGGGGCCCCAGTTTTCCACCAGGGCGGAGTCGAATGTCTATCGCGGCTTGGGCATGGACGTCATCGGCATGACCAATTTGCAGGAGGCGAAACTGGCGCGCGAAGCCGAGCTGTGCTACGTGACGGTCGCAATGGTCACGGATTATGACTGCTGGCATCCGCATCACGATTCTGTGACCGTCGATCAGATTGTTGGCGTGCTGATGAAGAATGCTGCGAATGCGGCGCAAGTCGTGCGTGAGACGATTGCCGCAATGGCACGAACCCGGTCCTGCAGGTGCGGCTCGGCGCTGGCACATGCAATCATGACCGACCACAAAAAGATTCCGGCAGCGACGAAGAAGAAGCTGAAACTGATTATCGGTAAATATGTGAAAGCAAGTGGTCAGTGATCAGTGACCAGTGGCCAGTAAGAGCGGCAAGATTTTGCTGACCACTGATCACTGATCACTGGGAACACTGAGAACTAAGAGAGGAAGCATGCACTCAAGATGAGCATTGTCGTAGTCGGTTCGGTAGCATTTGACGACATCACCTCGCCTTCGGGCAGCGTGAAGGGAATTCTTGGCGGGGCAGCCACTTACTTCTCGCTCGCAGCCAGCTATTTCACCGAGGTGCGTGTGGTTGCCGTCGTAGGCGAGGACTTTACGGCGAAGCATGAAGCTGTTCTGCAGAAGCGGCGAATTGATACGCGCGGCATCGAGCGCGCCTCGGGAAAGACATTTCGTTGGGGCGGTTCCTACGCGGACAATCTCAACGAGGCCAAAACAGATTTTACCGATCTGAACGTGTTCGAAAAGTTCCAGCCACGCATTCCGAAGGAATACGAAGACAGCGAATATCTGTTTCTAGCCAACATCCAACCGACGCTGCAGGCCAACGTCCGCCGAAAAATGAATGGGGTGCGGCTAACCGGATGCGACACCATGAATTACTGGATCCACGGCGCGCGCACGGAACTCGCCGAAACACTGAAGCTGGTGAACGTGTTGCTGATCAACGATACCGAAACGAAGATGCTGGCGAATGAAAGAAATCTGCCGCGTGCCGCGCAGAAAGTGCTGGCGATGGGTCCGCAGGCGCTGGTGATCAAGCACGGCGAGTATGGCGCGACGATTTTTTTTCGCGAAGGAGCCTTTGGGATTGGACGCCATCCCTTTCGCGCGCCGACTTTGCCGCTCGACGAAGTGAAGGACCCCACCGGCGCAGGCGATTCGTTTGCCGGCGGATTCATGGGCTATCTGGCTTCGCAGCAGGAATTAAATCGCGAAGTTCTTAAGCGCGCGCTCTTCTATGGTGGAGTCATGGGATCGTTCGCCGTAGAAAGTTTTGGCACCGAGCGGCTGCAATCGCTCACGCGTGAAGAGATTGACGCCCGCTTTCAGATTTTCCGCGAACTTACTCACCTCGAATGAAGCCGCGACTTCCGCCTCCCAAAACCCATTCCATTGAGGCCGTGCGGCTGATCTGGCTGGCAATCTTCGTGTCGGTATTCTCGTTTCTTTTCTACCAGCGTCATGGCGACGTGCTGCTTTACGGCGATGCCGTGGCGCACATCAACATCGCGCGCCGCGTCTTCGACTCGAAAACTCCCGGGCTTCTGCAATTGGGAACGGTGTGGCTGCCGCTGCCGCATCTTCTGATTGTGCCCTTCATCGTGTCGACACGGATGTGGCAGAGCGGCGCTGGCGGCTCCATTCCATCGATGGCTGCGTATGTGCTCGGGGTATTTGGAATATTCCGTCTCGTGCGGAGTGTGCTCGGCCGCGACGGAGAATTCGATGGCGCAATTCAAGTGGGAGCTTGGGGTGCGGCGATTTTGTATGGCGCGAATCCCAACCTGATTTATATGCAGGCGACCGCGATGGGCGAATCGCTCTACCTGGCCTGGTTTATTTGGGCCGCGGTGTATTTCACAGAGTTTGCCCGCGGCGAGGCAACGACAATTCGGTCTCTGGCAAAATGCGGCCTCTGTCTAGCTGGAGCCTGTTTGACGAGATACGACGGATGGTTCCTGACATTAGTTCTGGTGCTTGGAGCTGTGGTAGTCCGCTCCTACCTTTGCGAAGAACGAAAAGATGCGGCACCCAGCCACGATAAGGCACCGAGGTTGGCGCCTTCGCGATTGCAACTGGTGAAATTCGTTTTGATCGCGGGAGCCGGTCCCGTTGTTTGGCTGGGGTATAACGCTGCGGTCTATCGAAATCCGCTGGAGTTTGCCAACGGGCCGTACTCAGCGAAAGCGATTGAGCAGAAGACAGCCACAGTGAATCCGGCGAAGGGAGATCTGTGGGCCGCGGGCTCGTATTTTCTGAAAGCGGCCGAACTGAACGTGGCGGAATCGAGTTGGCAAGGCCGCCTGTGGCTGGGTCTGGCGCTGCTCGGAAGCCTGGTGTCGTTGGTCAATCGCCGCAGTCGCGTCGCATTGCTGTTGTGGACGCCGCTGCCGTTCTACGCATTGTCGGTAGCCTATGGCAGCGTACCGATTTTTGTCCCGACCTGGTGGCCGTTCTCACATTACAACTTGCGCTACGGCTTGCAACTGCTTCCGGCGTTCGCTGTGTTTGTGCCGCTGGGAATTTCTTTTGTCGTGCAATCCGTGGCCAAACTTCCACTCGTGGATGCCGCTTGGCGCAAGTGGGCAAGTGCCGCAACTTTCCTGAGCGTTGTGCTGCTCGCAGTTGTAGCTTACGCCGCGATCTGGCGGGCAGACCCAATCTGTTATCGCGAAGCGTCAATCAACAGTCGCGGGCGTGTGTCGCTGGATATGCAAATTGCAAACTGGGTTAAATCCTTGCCTGCAGATTCCACATTGCTGATGTATCTGGGTGAGCACGTGGGTGCGCTGGAGCAAGCGGCGATTCCATTGCGGCGGGTCATCAATGAAGGGAATCACCGTGTGTGGAGACAGCCTGCCGATCCAGAAGGCTTGTGGGAGCGTGCGTTGGCAGACCCCGCAAAGTATGCGAACTACGCCGTCGGCTTCGATGGTGATCCCGTGTGGAACGCGGCGAAGGACGCGCGTCTGACCGCATTAGTCGAAATTCACACTACAGGCCAACCTCGCGCGGCGATTTTTCAGGGACATGTGCCGGTGCGGCCATAAGGATGAAGTGCGGTAATCAGCCGGGTTAATGGCTGCGGCGGCCGGAGACCCGTCGTTCCAGTGATAAAATCCGGCCATCCGAGAGATCTGAGACGTTCGATTAAATTCATGCACTGGCCACAGATTGTCGAGCTGCTGCAAAAGGAGATGGCTAGCGGGATCGTCGCAAGCTCGCTGGCGCGCCTGGTGCTGGCCGCGGTGCTGGGCGGCGCTATCGGGCTGGAGCGCGAGCTGCGACATCGGCCGGCGGGGCTGCGCACCAATATGTTCATCTGCTTCGGCGCAGCCATGTTCACAATCCTTTCGGATGCGCTGGCCGTGGAACATCTCGGCGACCACACCCGAATTTCAGCCCAGATTATTCCTGGCATTGGCTTCATCGGCGCGGGATCGATTCTGCACGCGCGCGGGCTAACGACTGGCCTGACCACCGCCGCGACGCTCTTCGTCGTGGCCTCAGTGGGGATGGCGACAGGCGGAGGGCTTTATCTGACGGCAATTTTTGCTACGGTCCTGGTTCTTGCCGCACTCTTCTCTTTGGGCCACCTCGAGCTAACGTTTAATCTGAAGACTCTTTTGACCACCTATGAAGTCACGGGCGCGAGCGTGGATGAGATCACGCAGGAAGTGAACCGCATCCTGGAACGGCGCCATCGCATGATGCAAAACGTGCTGAGCGGTAGCACCGGCCAGCACGTGCGCCTGCAGTTCGATGTCTCCGGTTGTAACCGCGAGCAGAAGGAGTTGCTGCGCGATTTGAAGGCATCGTCTTTGCTCGGCAATGTGACCTCGCTGGGGCCGGTGGAGTTGGAGTGAGCCGGCAGAACCTGACGATTCCATTTGTGAAGGCTTGTGCGTGCGGAAATGATTTTCTTCTCATTGGTGGCGCGGAAATCGAAGGGAAATTCGTTGCTGCGGAGCGCTCGGAGTTCACACGGCGTATTTGCGACCGGCACGAGGGCGTAGGAGCCGACGGCGTGGAGTGGATGTATCCTCATGCTTCGGCGGATGTGGAGATTCGGTTAATCAATTCTGACGGTTCGGACGCAGAGATTTCCGGGAATGGCACGCGTTGCGTTGCGACGTACATTTGCGCAGAGCAAGGAAAAGAGAGAATCTCTATCCTGACCGGGGCTGGACTAAAAACGTGCATACTCACGGGACGGAGCGAATGCAGCTATGAGTTTGAAGTTGAAATGGGGGAGGCCGCGGTGGGCGCGGAACTCACATTGAAAGTGGAAGCGAGCGAGGTAAGCGGCATTCCCGTTTCGATGGGAAATCCGCATTATGTGGTGTTCGTGGAGGAGTTTTCCTCGAATTGGCAAGTCAACGCGGCAGAGATTCAGAGCAGTTCTGAGTTTCCTCACAGGGTGAACGTTGAATACGTTGCTGTAGATGGAAAACACGATTTGAGGGCGCGCTTTTTCGAGCGCGGAGCGGGAGAGACGCAATCGTCGGGGACGGGTTCTTGTGCGTCGGCACTCGCTGCGATTGCGACGGGCAGGGCCGAATCGCCGGTGCGGGTGCATGCTCCGGGTGGAACGCAAACGGTACGTAGGCAAAGAAATCGTGTTTTTCTGCGCGGGGAAGCGCGGTTGGTTTGCCGGGGAGAATTTTTTCTGAGCTAGGCTGCGTTCGCGGCGCGCTGCGTCGTCGGCCGAAGTCTTTTTTGTACCGGTCTCGAGATTTTTTCTATCTGGGTTTCTAATTGCATGTCCTCAGCGACAATCTCGCGTGTGAAGCCACCTGCCCTTCGGCCCGGGGATACAGTCGGCATTGTGGCGCCCGCGAGCAACGTGAAGCGTACTGAACTTGAAGCTGGAAGCGAGGCACTACGGCGTGCGGGCTATCGGCCGTATTATTTTGATTCCATCCTTGAGCAGGATCTTTACTTTGCAGGATCGGTGCGGCGCCGCACGCACGAACTACAAGAAATGTTTGCCCGCGAAGAGGTACGAGCGATTATCTGCGCGCGCGGTGGGTATGGCGCGAACTATCTGCTCGAAGCTCTGGATTTGGAGAAGATTAAAGCAAATCCCAAAATATTTGTAGGCTATAGCGACCTCACTACGCTGCTCACTTATTTTGCGGACGCCGCAGGGCTGATTTCATTCCACGGCCCGATGGTGGCAAAAGATTGGGCGCATGAAGGTGGAGTTGATCCCGTTTCGTGGCAGTCTGCGCTAGGCGCGGCCGCGGCTTGGGAGCTCAATTTCGATGCGCGTTCGGGAGTAAGTGGCCTGGTGGAAGGTGCGGCAGAAGGAATTCTTTACGGAGGCTGCCTTTCGATTTTGGTGGCGTCACTGGGAACGCCCTACGAAATCAAGACGGCGGGAACAATTTTGTTCGTCGAGGATGTGACGGCAAAGCCGTATCAGATCGACCGCACGCTAATGCAGTTGAAACTCGCCGGCAAACTGAACGGGGTTCGCGGAATTATCTTTGGCGAGATGCGAGATTGCGTGCAGAATGCGAATCAGGGATATACGCTGGAAGAAGTTGTGCTGCGCATTGTGGGCGAGTTAGGGATACCCGTGGCTTATGGCTTGCGGTCGGGGCATGTAACTGCTGGAAACATTACTTTGCCCATCGGCGTGCAGGCTGGGCTGACGGTGCGTGATGGAAAAGTGAGTTTGAAAATTCTCGAAGCCGCGGTGATGGCAGCACCGACGGCAACGGTAGCACGACAACAATCATGATTGCAGGGAAGCACATTCACTTGATCGGCATCTGCGGCACGGCGATGGCTTCGCTGGCCGGAATGCTGAAGCAGCGCGGATTTCGTGTGACAGGATCCGACGCGGCGGCGTATCCGCCCATGTCTGAGTTTTTGTCTCAGCTTGGAATCCCAGTGGCGCAACCCTTTGACGCACGAAATCTGGATCCGCGTCCCGATCTCGTGGTCGTGGGCAATGCGATTTCGCGAGGTAATGCCGAACTGGAGCACTTGCTCGACGAGCGCATACCATTTTGCTCTCTGCCGCAAGTGCTGCATGAGGAATTCCTACAGGGCAGGGAAGTGCTGGTAGTAGCCGGGACGCACGGCAAGACCACGACCACGTCGATGCTGGCGTGGATTTTTCATACCGCAGGCATGCAGCCATCGTTTCTAATTGGAGGAATTGCGGAAAACTTTGGCTCCAGCTTTCATCTCGGAAATGGAAAACATTTCATTCTCGAAGGCGACGAGTACGACACTGCGTTTTTCGACAAGGGGCCGAAATTTCTCCATTACTTCCCCGATTCAGTGATTCTGACATCGGTGGAGTTCGATCATGCCGACATCTATAAAGATCTCGACGCCGTCGAGACAGCGTTCAGACGGCTGGTAAATCTGATCCCGCGGCGTGGCCGCATCGTCGCTTTTGATGGGGTCGCAGGCGCAGCCTCGGAAAGCGCCAGCCTCGAACGCTGTCTGCAGAAGGCGTTCTGCCCGGTAGAGCGCTATGGAACAGGCGCGCGCTCCGAATGGCAAATCACGAACATGAAATTCGACGCGGAACGAACCTCATGGTCCGTATTACAGAACGATCGAGCCTGGGCGGACTTTGAGTTCCCGTTGGCGGGCGAATACAACGTGTGGAACGCGACCGCGGCAGCGGCCTTGGCCGCCGACTATGGCATCTCGAAAGAAGAAATTGCGGCAGCGCTGAAAACATTCAAGAGCGTTAAACGACGGTTAGAAGTAAAGGCCCAAGTAGGCGGCATCACGATCATCGACGACTTCGCCCATCATCCTACGGCAATTGCGGGGACACTGAAGGCATTGCGGGAGCGTTATCCGAGGTCGCGGTTGTGGGCGATTCTCGAGCCGCGGTCAAACACGCTACGGCGGCGCGTGTTACAGGCGGATCTGGCACGGAGTCTGGCCCTCGCAGATGAAGTAGTGGTCGCGGCTGTGTTCCGCTCGGAGGCCGTACCGCAGAATGAGCGACTTGAATTGCCCGAACTGGCGGCGGATGTTCAGAAGCACGGAGGACGCGCCCGGCTGGCGGCCGATGCCGAAGCGATTGTAGAGATGATCGCTCCCGAGATGCGCGTCGGCGATGTGGTCGCAATTCTATCGAATGGTGGCTTTGGCGGAATCTACGAAAAACTGCCTGCGCGGTTGAGAGCACTTTCAGGGGAAGGCGCGAGCAATTCCGCGAGAGCGGCAGGGAAGCAATGAACCGGCGCAGTGCGAGAAGCCGTCCTTTCGGGCGGTGTCTTGGTTTGTGTCTTTTTCTGTGGATTGGTCTGGCGAGTTCCCGCGCCACCACCAACTACACGATTTCCCTGGAAAATCCAGAGCTGCATCTAATGAGGGTGCAGATTTTATTGCCGGAAGGGCCGGCGCTGCGGGAGTTGCAGCTTCCGGTATGGAATGCCCTGTACCAAATCCGTGATTTTGCGCAAAACCTGAACTGGGTGACGGCGAAAAACCGCGCAGGACAGCCGCTTTCTGTGTACACACTGAACAAGAGCCGATGGCAGGTTACGGAAGCACAGGATGGCGCCATCGTTGAATATCAGATCTTTGTGGATTCACCCGGTCCGTTCGGCGCGCAGCTGAATTCTCATCATGCATTTCTCAACCTCGCTCAGATCTTAATGTATCCCGTCGATGCGCGAGACTCGCCATTGACACTGCGATTCAGCCATGTACCGCCACCGTGGCACATCGCCACACCGCTGCGTGCGAACGAGGACGCTTACATCGCTGAAAGTTATGACCAGGCTGCCGATTCGCCGGTAGAGATTGGCGATTTCAAGGAATCCGATTTTGAGGAAGGTGGTGCGCACTATCGCGTGATTGTCGACGCGGCTCCCGGTGACTACGACTTGGAAAAGATTAGCGCGATGCTTCACAAGGTCGTGGCAGCTGCGACAAGCTGGATGGACGACCGTCCCTTCGACAGCTACATGTTTGTCTATCACTTTCCGCGGGGCCCCGCAGGCGGCGGCATGGAGCATGCTTACTCGACCGCCATTGCGGTGAATGCTGATACTTTGAATCAGTCTCCGGGCGTGCTGGCTTCAGTGACGGCGCATGAATTTTTTCATCTTTGGAACGTCAAACGCATTCGTCCGCAGACGCTCGAACCTGTCGATTACACGAAAGAGAATTACACGCGGGCGCTTTGGTTCAGCGAAGGATGCACCAGCACGGCGGCCGACATCATCCAGTTGCGAAGCGGGTTGCTCGACGAGCGCCACTTCGAGCAGGAGTTAGCGTCGGATATCGGCGAACTTCAGCGGCGCCCCGCGCATTTGACGCAGTCGGTGGAAGACTCCAGCCTGGATGCCTGGCTTGAAAGCTACCCATACTACCGTCGCCCCGAGCGCAGCATTTCGTATTACAACAAAGGCGAATTGCTGGGGATAATCCTCGATCTGGCGGTGCGCGAGGCCAGCCACGGTCGAGCGTCCCTGCGGGAAGTCTTTCAGTGGATGAATCAAAATTACGCGAAAAAGGGCCGGTTCTTCCCGGATTCGGCAGGCGTGCGCGAGGCGGCTGAGGCGGTAACCCATAGCGATTTGAATTGGTTTTTCGCGAAGTACGTTGCGGGGACGGAAGAGATTCCGTGGAACGTTTTTTTTCGTTTTGTCGGACTTCGGTTGATCGAAGGAAAAGTTACGTCAGCGGATGCAGGATTCGTAGCTTCGCGAAACTTTGATGGTCCCATGACCGTGGAGTCGGTTACTGCGGGCGGTACGGCCGAAGTGGCCGGCCTGCGGGCGGGCGATACGATTCTCGAAATCAATGGGAGCGCTGCGGGAGAGGGGTCTTCCGACGTCGTGGCCCGGCTCATCCCCGGCGATAGCATTAACGTAAGGGTGCGTGGACGACGCGGCGGAGAACGCGAGTTGAAGTGGAAAGTCGGGAGCCGCGAGGAAACTTCCTACGCCCTCAACGACATGGAGAACTTCACCACGGAGCAGCGGGCACACCGGGCCGCATGGTTGAAGGGCGAGGCCGAGCGATAAACCATACTCCGGAGGTAAGGATGCACGTGCAATCCGCCAATGGTTGTGAATGATTCGAAAATGATCCGAACATGATCCGAACTCTCGCTATGCTCGGCTTCTGGACCCTCGCTGCACCGCTTGCGGCGCTGATTGGATTTCCCTGGACGTTTATCACGGGAGACGTCAGCCTGCTCTATCGCATGTTCATGTTCGGCGCGTGGAATGGCGTGCGCTTGACTGGAGTTCGAGTCAAGACTGTCGGCCTCGACAAACTGGACCGGGAGCGCACCTATATCTTCATGTCGAATCACGTCTCGAACCTGGACCCGCCGATCACCGTTCCGCTGATTCCGCGGCGCACCTCCGTGATGGTGAAAAAAGAATTGTTCGGCTACCCCATTCTGGGTCGCGCGATGCGAATCGGTTCACTGGTCCCGGTCGATCGTGGAAATCGTGATGCTGGAATTGAGGCGGTGAAGATCGCCAAGCAGGTCGTGCGGCAGGGCCTCAACATGACGATCTACGTCGAAGGCCACCGTTCGTTCGATGGCAAGCTGCTGCCTTTCAAGAAGGGCCCGTTCTATCTGGCGATGGAGTGCGGAGTTCCCGTGGTTCCGGTGACGGTCACCGGCACCCACGATGTGATGCCAAAGGGAAGATTCGCAATCAAGCCCGGAACCGCGACTGTAATTTTTCACCCACCGATCGAGCCGGAGGATTTTGGTAGCCGCGAATGCCTGATGGAGAAAGTGCGCAGGGTTATCGATAGCGGGCTGCCGGAAGAACTCCGGGGAAATCCGTTCACCACGAAGGACACAAAGGTTCACGAAGGAAACACCTCCGTCTAAGTACATTGTTGAAGCTGAGTTCATCCTCTCACTTCCGAATCTTGGCCCGCAAAGCCCTCGCCATCTCGGGCAGCTTGGGCAGCAGCGCCGAATATTTCAACCACAATTTGTGATCGACGGCAGGAGCGCCGCTCACCAAGGCTCCTGCCGGAACATCGTTCGCGACCCCGCTTTGCGGCGTGACGATGGCAGCTTCCCCGATCTTGCAATGTCCGACGACTCCAACCTGCCCCGTTAAGATCACTCGATTGCCGATCTCTGTCGAACCGGCGAGTCCAACCTGCGAGCAAAGTAACGCATCTTCGCCGACTTGGGAGCCGTGCCCCACCTGCACCAGATTGTCGATCTTAACCCCGCGCCGGATGCGAGTTTCGCCCACGCTGGCGCGATCGATACAAGAATTCGCCTGCACTTCCACGTCGTCTTCAATAATAACCGGGGCTGGCTGGGGAATTTTATGCCAATGTCCCTCGTGAGTCTTGGCGAAGCCAAAGCCATCGGCGCCGATCACAACGCCGTTTTGAAGCAGAACATTATTTCCGATGCGGCAGTTCTCTCGCACCACCGCGTGTGCGTGAGCAAAGAAATTGTCGCCGATTGTTACTCCGCGATAAATGACCACATGCGCCAGCAAAACGGCATTGGCGCCGATCTCGACATTCTCATCGATGACTACATAAGGGCCGATGTGAGCGTTGCTTCCAATCTTGGCCGTGAGATGAACGACTGCCGAACCGTGAACCTCCGGCGCATAGCGCGGGGGATGATGGAAAAGCTCCAGGGCACTCGCGAAACTTAAATATGGGTCTTTCACCCGCAATGTGGCCGCTGGAATAACTGGAAAGGCTTCGGAGACGATCACGGCCGCGGCCTTGGTGAGTCGCGCGGCGGCCGCATATTTCGGATTGGCGACGAAGGTGATTTCTTTGCTGCCGGCCTGCTCGATTCCATTGAGGCCAGTTATTTCAGTGTTGGGGTCTCCGTCTTGCAGGCGTGCGTTAAGGGCAGATGCAATGGCTGAAAGTTTCATAGGAAGAGTCTCAAAGAAAGTGGATCAGCGAGATTGTAGCGGAAACTGTCGTTAGAGCCTGATTTGCTCGGTCTACGCTGAAGAAAAAAGGCCAGTAATGTCTACCTGGCCTGGCGTGAAATCCGTCTTCGCTCTATTGCACAGTGAGGGTGAAAGAGACCTGCTCTGAAAGGTTTCCGGCGGTTGCAGTTAAGTTGACGGTGGAAGTGCCTGCCGGTGTCCCGGGATCTTGCGTGGGCGGTGGTGTATGGCTTCCGCCACCGCCACAGGCCGGAAGCACGACGAGCAATGCTACTACTGTGACCATTCCCACCAACATGCTGCAGCGGCGACGGCGGGGCACCGCAATCAAGAAGATACCCACCAAGGGCAGTCCACCCCCTAGTATCGCGAAATAATAGCGACGCTGACCACGCTGCAGCATAGTAGTGTGCGGCGCTGTTGTGGTGACGGTGATAGTGGTTGTCACAATCGTGTTCGGCCCTTTTCCTGTCGCCGAAGCCGTACCGCAGGTGGTTTCTGAGGGCAGGCCCGAACAGGCAAAGCTCACCGCAGTGGAAAAGTTGCTCGAAGCGATGATGCCAATGGTTGTCGTGCCGGACCCACCTGGGCTTGCGATGCTGACGTTCCCCAAACCCGAGACGATGGTGAACCCTGGCTGGATGGTGAAAGTGACCGGTTGTGTGCTGCTGCTTGCATTGAAGCTATTGTCGCCTGCGTAGCTGGCGGAAATGCTGTGGTTGCCACCGTCGAAGTTGAAGATTCCGGCGCCGATCGAGGTGTTTCCCTCGCTGTTCAACGCGACCGGGTTTGCCACGGGATTGAAAATCGGTCCAGGCAGCTTGCTGGAACCATTATCCGTGAAAGTAACTTGTCCCGTGGGCACGCCAGCGCCTGATTTTCCGACGACATCTGCGCGGACGAACACTAGGCTTCCGAAAGGCAGCGAGGCGCCGTTGGCTAGCAGGATTATGTTTCCGTTGCTATCTTGAGTGAAATTGGAAAGCGTAGTCGTGCTGGGCTCCGCGGTGACGGTGACTGACATCGGAGCGGAATCACTGGGAGCATAAGTGCCGTCCCCCGCATAGTGGGCGGTTACGTTGTACGGTACCGGTGAGCCGGCTAGAACCGTCGAGCCGGGCAACTCCGTGGTCGATGCCCCCGTAATGGTTCCACCGTTTAGCGGGAAGAAGCCTACTCCGGTCTGCGTGCTTACGCTCGGTCCGGTTGCTGCCACCAATGAAACATCACCCGTCGGCGTGCCCGTCCCGCTACTGGGTGCAACGGTGATATTCACGGTCACGGCGGTCCCGTGGGTGACAGTTGTGGGGCTAGGAGTGAGCGCGAGCGTAGTCTTCGTGGCTGTGAACGTGACCGTTTCCCACTGGTTTACCAGGTTGTTCACGTTAGCTGTCCCCAAACCAGTCGACAAATCGTAACCCGTAGCCGTGTCGTAGCCGTTGAGGATGCCGACTTGGTCGCCAGCGGTTTTCGTGGTGCAGTCCGGCGAACCCGTCGCACACGGCATACGAATCGTGCCTGCTGTTACGTCATTGAAGATGCAACCCGAGGCTGGCCCAGTTGTGGAGTTGCAGTTGGCAGCCGGCGTTTGTGCGGCTAGCTTATAGAAAACATAATTAGGGTTACCTTGGCGGCTGCCGGTTTTCTGATTGATCAGTGCCATGACGCCGGCGAAGGCAGGGGAAGCGAAAGAAGTTCCTCCCGCCATGCCGATGTCGGTGAAGGGGGCGTTCAGGTCGCAGGCGCCATCCGCCGAGATGTCTTGCTCGCAGAAGAGGTAGCTATTTCCCGAGAATCCGCTGCTGGCAAACAACGACACGTCGGGAAGATCACGAACCGTGTCGGCTTGGGTACCGAGACCGGTCTGCCAGGACGGTTTCGAATAGAGGGTGCTGGCACCTCCACCTCCTCCGACAGGGGCAAGAAAGTCGGCCAGCTTCGAATTGTTGCAGTTGGTTTCGGGGTCGGTACTAAATCCTGACATCTGGCCGAACAGCGCATTCGTGCAAGTGCTGTTCCAGGTAGTTTCCGGGATGTATCCTTTAGCCGAAGCCTGATTCCCATCATTCGTCGAGTTCCAGTAAGTTTCGGGATTGAAAGCATCCTGGAAGTCGGTGCCGCCCACTGCGACATTGAAGGGGGTCGAGGCAAATCCGTTTACCGCAAGTCCGTTCATGGCTGGTTGTGTGGGAGCATTTCCCTCGTCGCAGACCGCCGAACCTTGATCCCCGGCGGAGACGAATACGCTGATTCCCTGAGCCGCAGCCTGTTCCCATAGGGAGTCGTAGAATTGGTTTTCGGACCCCAGGAACTGCTCGCACACCCCGAAGCTCTCGCTCATGATCCCGTCGAGATTGTTCTCCACGATGTAGCCAGCGGAGAGATCGATACCTGCGGTGGTGTTGGTCGTCGCCGAAACCACGAGGTCGATGGTCGCGCCCTTTGCCACCGCTCCGGACCACTGGACATCGATATCGCCCTCGCTTTCGAGGGACGAGCCGGGCCCAAAAATGCCAGGGTCAGGACCGTTGAGGATGATATTGGGATCATTGACCGGGAGGCCAAACAGAGCGCGGAAGGCGTGCGGGTCGGCAATATTGATGTTTGTTTCCTGGACGATCGCGATCCGTTGACCGGTTCCGTCGATGACGGGAGTTCCATTCCATAGAGGCAAGACGTTGTAAATTGCCGCGAAATCAAAGGGGCCAACTGAATAGCAGTTGTTGTCCTGCCCGTTGCAGGGATTAGTTCCGCCGGGGGCGAAGGTGAATTCCTGTTTGGCTTTCGGCGTGATTCTTCCCGTGCTCTTTTCTCGTATTCCAATCCCGTGAAATACGTTCATGGGCTTCGCGTTGAAGTTGTGCAGGGAATCAATGCCAGCCACCGCTGGTGCTAGCGCAGTCGGAATCGACGGATCGCTAGCATTGGCCCAATGCTGTTCACCGTTCACAATGTATTTGTGAATCGTGGTGTGAAACGCCTCCTTCACCTGGCTGGCGGAGCCGGAAAACTCCAGCACCGTGCGGCCCTTGCTGGTGCCGACCTGGAATCCGTGTGATTCCAGCCATGAGGCTATGGTCTGCATGTCTGCATCGGTAGGGCCAAACTCCCTGCCGAATTGCTCCGGCGTGAGCCATTGGTGATAGTTGGGAGAGTGCTTGTCCTGCTGGTCGTCGAGCAGTTGGCGCAAGGCGGACTCTTGCTCGGGGCTGCGCTTCAACACCAGCAGCATGCGCTGCATGGGCAACGTAGCTGGCGCAGTGCCGAGATCGAACTGCGGGCGCGCCAAAATATGCGTGTTGCCCTTGAGCACCGTCAGCTGGCCTTCATCGACCGGCTGAGTAATAAGCGGCCGTGGCGCAACCTGGGGCGAGACGCTAGCTTGCTGCGCCAACGAAACAGAGGAAAGGATCGCTGCCAGACCTGTAACGCTAAGCAGACACTTCGAAGCGAACGACAACACATTCATAGAAATGCCACCTAAACCTGGGATGTGGCCACACCTGTCGAGACCAGACCGGTAAGAAGGAAGGGATTAACCCGACAGCTCTCGCCGCGTAGGAGGTTCGGCCCTGCGCCTGAGTTCTGCCTTTTTACCCCAAGTTTTCCCAGATTGCAACTCGAAACAGAGAGAAGTGTGTAGCAAATGGATTCTGCGTCGGTATGCAACAAAAGTAGTCAGTCGGCGACTCGAGAATCGTTGCCGTGGCTGCAGAATTCTCCTTCTCCGCAGCGACGCTTCTCTATTTCGAGCAGGCGGAGCAGTAACCGCCGATCTCCAGGCGGGACACAACAATGTGGAAGCGGCAGTCTTTTTCTACCTGACCCTTCAGCCTCTCGAATATATCGCTGACGAACTCCATAATCTTCCCGCAACGCAGGCAAGCCATGTGGATGTGGTCACGGTTCATTTTGCGCTCATAGTAGTGACCTTCGCCGTGGATGTGCATCAGGTCAAGTTCGTCAATCAGTCCGTGGCGCTTCAGCAGTTGCAGTGTCCGGTAGACCGTGCTGCGGTCGACGCTGGCATCGAGCTCTTGAGCCCTGCGCAAAAGTTGGGCCGCATCCAGGTGCTTCGCGGCGGTCTCCATCACGCTCAGGATGGCGCGGCGCTGCTGGGTCATGCGGATACCACGAGCAGCGAAATGAGCCTGCAAGCGGCCTGGCATCTCTGTTTTTGGGAGTGGCATAACAGCTATTCCTCGACTGTCGCAACTGGTCGCAATCGTCCTGCGACGAATTCTTGCGCCGGAAGTGGACAAGCGCCGTCCTGCTCCGGCATGCTCCGGCATGCTTGTGAAGATTACTCTTAGTTGCGACTCGGTTGCAACTACGCGGACTCCACCTTCGTCGATGATTAACATTCCTAGTTGCGAATCAGTTGCATCTTCCGTTGATTCGGTCCGGCTTGATTCAATCCGCCCTGATTCGATCCGGCTTGCCTCGACCCGCCTTGCCTCGACCCGGTCAAGCGGCCCGCGATCCTTCCTGCTCCGCTGCCTGCTGGCGTTTGCCGGACTGGCCGCATTCACCGCACACGCACAGGAAAGCCCTTACATCGTGACTTACGATCATTATCTAGAGGAGCCTGGCAGCCTTGAGGTGGAATACTTCTCGACCTTCGGTACGCAACGTCGCAGCAATGACTTTCATGCCTTCTGGGCGGAGTTCGAATATGGCGCTACCGCATGGTGGACGACGGAACTCTATTTCGACGGTCAAACCACGTTCAACGACAGCACAATTTTCACGGGCTTTCGCTGGGAGAATCGTTTTCGCCTGCTGCAGCTCGAGCACTTCATCAATCCTGTCCTCTACATCGAATACGAGCAGACCAGTGGCGCCGACAAAATCCTGAAGGAAGTCGAAGGCCACGACGTGGAATCGGACTACGCTGTGCCCAACTTCATCGCCCGCAAGGAGCATGATCACGAACTTGAATCCAAGCTGCTTCTTTCGAAAACTTTCAAAGGCTGGAACATCGCGGAAAATACGATCGCGACCAAGAATCTCACCGGTGGCAATCCCTGGGAATTCGGCTATGCCATTGGCGCCAGCCGTCCGTTGGCCCTGAAGGCTTCGCCCAACCAATGTAATTTTTGTCCAGAGAACTTCATCGCCGGAGTTGAAATGTATGGCGGTCTCGGAGACAGGTACACCTTCGGGTTGCATGAAACCTCCCATTACCTCGCGGCAGTGGCGGCGTGGAATCTTCCCTCGGATTGGACTTTGCGCCTGTCACCCGGTTTCGGCCTGAACGACAATAGCCACCGCTTTCTGTTGCGTTGGGGAGTTTCGCGCGAGTTCTCTGGCTTTGGTTCTGCCGTCGCTCGACTGCTCGGGGGCCGCAAACAATGACCCCGGCTCCGGTTAAACCGACATTCGTTCTCGTGATTTCAATGACGCTAGTCTTTGTCCTTGTTTCTGCACTGCTGCTGGCCGTTCCGGTCTCCGCCGAAACGAAAACCGCCGCATCCTCGAAGAAAGACAGCTCCGTTTATGCGGTGCTGGCGAAGGCACCGAAGAAGGCAGTGGCTCGGCGCAATCCGATGGAAAAAGATCCGGATGCGAAGGCCGCGGGAGCCAAGCTCTTCGGCATGCACTGTGCCGAGTGCCATGGCGAAATGGCAGAAGGCGAAGGCAAGGCCCCCAGTTTGCTCGCTGACCAGGTGCAGCAATCTACGCCCGGTACCTTGTTCTGGATACTGACGAACGGAGTGGTGCGCCACGGCATGCCCGTCTGGTCGAAGCTACCGGAACCGCAACGCTGGCAGATTGTGACCTATTTGAAGTCCCTGGGCCCACCTGAGAAGGCACCGCAATAAGTGCCGCGTTTTCTGGCAACCGCGCCCGCTCCGTCTTTCGAACGCCGCAACTCTATTGTTCGGAACTCACTCTTCAAACATGGGCACCTGGCGCTGATCGTCCGTTGGTCCGCGGCGCGGACGGCGCGTGGCTCCGATGACGGCGAGCACGGTGAGGGATTCAAGGGCAGTTCGCGGAACGAAGATGCGCTGCGTGTTCGAGCGTTGGTCGGGAGGGTTTACGAGATAGCCTTCCGGCAAATTCTGCGTGAGGTCAGAAGGCATGAGTCCTTCAAGGATTTCGTTGTCCTTGAAGCGCAACCGCACCCACAAACCTTCGGAGCGAGGTCGCGAAGTGAAGGTCTTTCGCGTGAGCGATTCGGAGTCGCCGAACTCGCGTACGAAATAAACGCCTTTGATCTCGCGCAAGTCCATTGCGACCACATTCCCGGCAGTATTGAGAAGTTCCAGTTTCCCTTCGCTCACGAACTGCGCCGGAGACACGTAGCCTGAGACGGAATCCCGGTCCATCTTGCGGACAATCACTTTCTTATGAGTTGAAGGCATGAGAACAAACGGCTTCGGACGTCGGGCGTCAGCAAGAAACAGCCAAAGCCTTTGAACTCAAACGCATTTCTGCAGATTCGGGTTCGACTGAAGTCCGAGGTTCGACGCCACCTCCCGATTCTCGCACTAATCAGGAGGAAATCGTGCGAATCAACGTTGGCAGTAGCCAAATCGTAAACGTTGTGTTATTCCTTTAAGTTGCTTTAATGCCGCTCAAATATATATAAGTGTTTTGTATTGAATGGCTTGTGTCGGTCGTGGTTACAATTGGCCGCCCGGGATGGGTCTGTCCTGTGGAAATGCTGTGGAAAACCTCAGGGAGGTTGTACACCGCAGTGCACCGAAAGATGCCTCGGCGTTTGTTCCAGATCGCTTGACGACGAATGGCTGATTACATTTACACAATGGAAATCCGGTTGACGCCGGATCAGTTGAAAGGCGTCAATCTGGTGCAGGACGTGGCCCGCGCTGCGGGAATCACTCTTTACCTAACCGGCGGCGCAATTCGCGACATCATCAGCGGATTCACTATCCGCGATCTCGATTTCACGGTTCAGGGCAATCCTCTTAAACTGCAAAAGGACTTCGAGCGGGCGGGCGCACAGATTGCGGGCCACGACGAAGATGTCCGCACTCTATTCCTTGTGCTGCCGGGTAATGTGCGCGCCGAAATCGGCATGGCCCACACCGAGCAATATGACAAGATCGGCAAGCCGCCGGAAATTGCTCCCGCCAGTATTCAGGAGGATCTGCGCCGCCGCGACTTTACCGTGAACGCCATGGCGCTCTCGCTGAATGAAGGTTCGCGCGGTCTGCTGCTCGATCCTTTTAACGGTGTCGCGGATATCGAAGCCAAGCTGCTTCGAATCCTGCACAACTATTCGTTCGTAGAGGATCCTTCGCGGCTAATTCGGGCTGCCCGATTTGCAGCGCGTTTTCACTGGCCGATGGAAGAGCGCACGCAGCAACGCTACGACGCAGCCAAAGAAAATAACTACATCGAGCATATCTCGCGCAGCGCGGTGGGGCACGAGATCGCGCAGTTGGCGCACGAGGATGATCCGCTCAACGTGGTGCGCTCCCTCGAAAGAGAAGACTGGCTCAAGGTGCTGCATCCCCACTGGTCGTCAGCCAAAGTGGACGCGAACGGCCTTGCACAGTTGATGAAAACGCGGCAACAGATGGTGGACTTGGGCTACACCGTCGATCCATCGGCTGCGGTGATGCACTTCCTGACGGCGCGGCTTTCCGAAAAAGATATCGCTGACTTACGGCGGCAGATTCCGCGCAAGGACTTGGTTGAAGCCTGGCGCGACATCGAGGATCATGCCAAGGACCTGGCCAAGCGACTGATGGGCAAGGAAGCGGCAACGCCCTCGCGGACATGGAATTTATTGTCCTCGGCGCGGCCGGAGATGATCCTTTTTCTGGCAGTGACAGCGCGGCATCAAAGCGTGGCCCAGAAGATCAAGAACTTTTTGACGAAATGGCGGCAGGTGCAGCAGCGCATTCCGCTGCCTGAGATGACGGAGTTGCTGATTACTCCGCAGCTTCCCGAGTATCCGAAGATTGCGCGTGACGTGTTCATGCTGCTGCTCGACGGAAAACTGCGTTCGCGTACCGAGACGCTAAAATTCCTGAAGCCGTTTGCGCCGCCACCACCGCCCCCGCCGCCGCCGCCGAGGCGCGGACGTGGACCTAAAGCTGTGACGGGTGCTCCTGCCCTGGTCACGGGAAAAGTTCCTGGAAAAAAGAGCGAGACGAAGGGAAAAGGAAAAGCGGAGCCAGCGCCTGCCCCAGCACCGGTGGCTTCAGTGCCAGTTGCAAAAACCCACGCTAAGGCGAAGCCGGAGCCACCTAAGGCTAAGAGTAAACCTACGAAGCAGGCCGCAAAGCCGGTCGCAAAGCGCCCGGCCAAGGCCAGGAAAACGGCTCCCAAGAAGGCAAAGTCCAGAAAACGATAGTCGTTCCTGGTAGTTGCAATTTCCCGATCCAAGAGCCCGATTCGGGCCTATAATAGCCCTATGCATCGTCCGCTTTTCATCGCGGCGTTCGCGCTCCTTCTGGCGTCGGTTCCGCTTTCCGCGCAGCATGGTGGAGGACACGGCTCCGGCGGTGGGCACGGCGGATTTGCGGGGCATGGTAGCTTCGGCGGCCACATTGGTGGTGGACACGCTATCGGCGGAATGCACTCCGGCGCGGGTTTCACGTCGCGTTCGTTCGGGCGCGGCTCCTTCAATAGACCGCGATCCTCTCGCGGCTTCAACCACTCTGGTGTTGGCCTGCGGATTCGAAGCCGCGGCTTCCGCAATAATTGCTTCGGCTACGGTTGCTGGTGGGGTTACGGATATCCCTGGTACGGAGGCATCGATCCCTACTGGTGGTGGGATTCGGATTCCTCGTCGGATCCCGGCCCGGACCCGCAATACGGCCCGGACCCGAACCCGCGATACTACGATGATGGCTTGGCGAACCAGATGAACGAGCAGCGCCCTTATCCCAGGCGAATGCCGGATCAAGGCGATCCGGATGGATACGCCAGATTGGCGCCTCGGGCCTCACATCAGGAAGCGACAACCGCCGTACCAGCGACGGTTCTGGTTTTCCGCGATCAACGGAAACAGGAAGTGCAGAATTACGCCATCGTTGGCCAGACGCTCTGGATCTTCTCTCCGGAGCGTACCCAGAAAGTCCCGCTGGCGGACGTTGATATCGACGCCACTCAGAAAGCCAACGACGCGCGAGGCGTAGACTTCCGCGTGCCCACCTCGGAGACAGGTCAATAACATCTCGCTGTAAATGTTCGCGGATACCTCGATCTGTGGATAACTTTAACTCTTCCACAGCAGGCGCTCCCGTTAGAATGACGCCGACGTGAAATCAAACTGGACGTAAAATCAAAATCGATATGTCCCAATTCGTCCACCTGCACCTTCATACCGATTACTCACTGCTCGATGGGGCTTGCGACGTAGAAAAGCTGTGCCAGCGCGTGCAAGAACTGGGCATGCCGGCCGTCGCAATGACCGATCACGGGAATATTTTTGGTGCAGTGCACTTCGTCAACGCCGCGCATAAGTACGGCGTAAAGCCAATCGTGGGCTGCGAGCTGTATATCTGCAAGAAAGAAGATCACAACATCGAGCGCACCCCGCCCGAGGGCGACACCTATAACCATCTGCTGGTGCTGGCCGAGAACGACGAGGGCTATCGCAACCTGATGAAAATTACCTCGGAAGCCTCGCTGCACGGCTTTTACTACAAGCCGCGCGTTAGCAAGAAATTTCTGGCGGAGCATTCTCGAGGATTGATCGGACTTTCGGGATGCTTGAAAGGCGAGGTCGCCGAGCGGCTGATGGAGGGGAACTACGACGCCGCGCGAGCCGCGGCGGGAACCTTCCGTGACATTTTTGGAAAGGATAATTTCTATCTTGAGATCCAGGATCAGGGCTTGGAGATGGAGCATCGCATTCGTTCCGGCCTCTTCCAGATGGAGAAGGATCTCGGCTTGCCTCTGGTCGCGACCAACGACAGCCATTATTTATGCGAAGACGATGCCCACGCCCAGGATGTGATGCTGTGCATACAAACGGGGAAGTCAATCCGCGACTCGGCGCGCATGAAATTCGATGGAACCCAGTTCTTCGTCAAGAGTCACGATGAGATGTATCGCGTGTTCAAGGACTCGCCCGAAGTTCTTACGCGCACCCTCGATATCGCGGAGCGCTGTAGCCTGCGCCTCGAAAAAGTAGCGACTCCGTTTCCGCAATTTGACGTTCCGCCCGGCTACACCATTGCCAGCTATTTTGTGCATGCATCTCGCGAGGGTTTCGCACGCCGCTTGGAAACGCTGCGCCCGCTACATGAGCAAGGCAAGCTCAAGCACTCGCTGGCAGAGTATGAGCAGCGCCTGGAGCGCGAACTCGCGATCATCCAGCAGATGAAGTTTCCAGGTTATTTTCTGATCGTGTGGGATTTCATCCGTTACGCCAAAGAGCACGACATTCCCGTTGGGCCCGGCCGCGGATCAGCGGCAGGGTCGCTGGTTTCTTACGCGCTCGGGATCACCGATATTGACCCGCTGCAGCATGAGCTGCTGTTTGAGCGCTTCCTCAATCCTGAGCGTGTTTCCATGCCGGATATTGACATTGATTTCTGCATGAACCGGCGCGGCGAAGTGATCAACTACGTCACGCAAAAGTACGGACGCGACAATGTGGCTCAAATCATTACATTCGGCACCATGGCTGCCAAGGCCGCGATCAAAGACGTGGGCCGAGCTATGGACATCCCCTACAGTGATGTGGATCGCATCGCCAAAATGATTCCTACGCAGCTCAACATCACGCTCGACCAGGCCATCGAAGACTCGCCTCAATTGCGCGAAGCCATGGAGAAAGAGGGCCAGATCCGCGAGCTGATTCAGACTGCTAAAAAGCTGGAGGGCATGGTACGCAACTCTGGAGTGCATGCGGCGGGCGTGGTGATTTCGCCGCGTCCCCTCACTGAGCTAGTTCCGCTTCATAAGACGAAGAACGACGAAATTGTCACCGCCTTCGACATGGTTGCCATCGAGAAGTTGGGCCTGTTGAAGATGGATTTCCTCGGCCTCACCACGCTTACGATTCTCACCGACGCACTGAAATTAATCACGCAGACGCGCGGAACGCCGATCACTCTCGAAAATCTTCCACTGGACGATGCCGAGACCTACCAAAAAGTCTTCTACAAGGGATTAACGTCCGGCGTATTCCAGTTTGAATCCCATGGCATGCGCGATGTGCTGCGCAAATATCAGCCTAACTCGATTGAGGATCTTACGGCCCTGAATGCTCTCTATCGTCCCGGCCCCATTCAGGGCGGGATGATCGACGATTTTGTCGACCGCAAGCACGGGCGCAAGAAAGTGGAGTATGAGCTTCCGGAGCTGAAGGAGATTCTCGAAGAGACGTTGGGCGTCATTGTCTATCAGGAACAAGTGATGCAGATTGCGAACCGTCTCGCAGGCTATTCTCTTGGCGAGGCCGACCTGCTGCGCCGCGCCATGGGCAAGAAGAAGGCCGAAGAAATGGCACAGCAGCGCGAGCGCTTTGTGGAAGGCGCGGCGCAGCGTAAGTTTCCGCCCAAAAAGATCGAAAAGATTTTTGATCTCATGGCCCAATTTGCCGGCTACGGATTCAACAAGTCGCACTCAGCCGCGTACGCGCTGCTGGCCTACCACACCGCATATTTGAAAACTCATTATCCGGTCGAGTTTATGGCCGCATTGCTGACATCGGTGACCGGCAGCACGGATGACGTGGTGAAATACATCAATGAATGCCGCGAGATGGGCATCGCGGTGGAGGCGCCTGACATTAACGTCTCCGATGCAAACTTCACTCCGCATGGCGAAGCCATCCGCTTCGGGCTGGCCGCGGTAAAGAATGTCGGTGGGAACGCTATCGAATCGATTGTGACGGCGCGAAAGAAATTAGGCCGCTTCAAATCGATTTATGAATTCTGCGAGAATGTCGATCTCCGGCTGCTGAATAAGCGCGTGCTGGAGTCGTTGATCAAGAGCGGAGCCATGGACTCGCTCGGCCGCCGTTCGCAATTGATGACGGTGCTCGACCGCGCGATGGAGCGCGCCCAGAAAGCGCAACGCGACGCGGAGTCGGGCCAGCACGGACTGTTTGGTGTTTTTCAGCAGGAAGAGACTGAGGCCCACAACGACAAGCTGCCAAACATTCCCGACTGGGACGAACAAACTCGTCTGGCCGCGGAAAAAGAAATCCTGGGCTTCTTCATCAGCGGCCATCCGCTTGAGAAATATAAAGACAAGCTCGAAGACCTGCAGGCGCTCAGCATCGTCGAAATCGGCGCGATGACCAAGTCGACCGGAAAAGATGAAACGATCGCGACCGCCGGCATTATTGCCAATCTGCGAGTGCTCAAATCGAAGCGCGGTGATTTCTATGCCCAGGCTACGCTCGAAGATATGTCGGGCACCATCGATATGATTGTCTTCCCGGAAGCCTACAAGCGCCTGCAGGACAAAGTGAAACTCGAAGTCCCCGTGCTGGTGCGAGCCGGTATTCGAATCGAGGAAGGAACGAATCCTAAGATCACCGCCGCAGAGATCATGCCGCTCGAAGATGCCAAAGTTCCTCTCCCGCGCGCGATTCGCATTCGAGTGCCGCTTGAAACCGCGGGTGAGGCCACAGTGGACGACCTGCACACGCTTTTTAAGGACCGCAAAGGCGAAGCACGTGTATTGTTCGACGTGGAGCGCGCCGGAGATTTCATGGTCGTGATGGAGGCTGAAGGTTATAATGTGCTGCCGGATCGCAATTTCATCTCCAGGGTCGAGCAGCTATGCGGACGCGGCAGTGTCCGCGTGATCAGTTAAACCACGGTCCACTATGAAGCCAATCCAGAAGGCCCAGCAAGAATTGGAGCAGATCGAAAAACAAGTGGCGTCGATTGAGGCCTCCCCTGGGCAGAATGAAGAGACTCACCGCGAACTGGCGAAGCTTCACGAACGCCTGCACATTCTGAGGGAGGAAATGCAGGGATCCCAAACCGCCTGGCAAAAAACGGAACTGGCCCGCCATCCTCAGCGCCCGCAAACGCTCGATTATATCGAACGCGTGTTCACCGACTTTAGCGAGATTCATGGCGACCGCAGCTTTGGGGACGATGCCGCGATTGTTTGCGGCATGGCTCGCTTTCACGGCGAGGAGATCCTGGTAGTCGGCACCCAGAAGGGCCGGGACATGAAGCAGCGCGTCTATCGCAATTTCGGGACGCCTCATCCAGAAGGCTATCGCAAGGCGCTGCGAATCATGCAGGTCGCGGAAAAGTTCCTGCGGCCAATTTTCACCCTGGTGGATACCGACGGAGCCTATCCCGGAATCCATGCCGAGGAACGCGGCCAGGCCGAGGCAATCGCGCACAATCTGCGCGAAATGGCTCGTCTCGAGGTGCCCATCATCGCAACCGTTATCGGAGTCGGTGGCAGCGGAGGTGCCTTGGCGATCGCGGTTGCCGATCGTGTGCTCATGATGGAGAATTCAATCTACTCGGTAATTTCGCCGGAGGGCTGTGCCGCCATCATGTGGCGCGACGCCACCAAGAAAGAGTTAGCCGCTGAGGCGATGCGCATTACGGCTACGGATCTCAGCGAACTCGGCTGTATCGATGATATCGTGCCCGAACCAGAGGGCGGTGCGCACCGCGACTATGAAGCCGCGGCGAATTTGCTCGATGTCAGCCTGCAGAAGCACTTCTCCGAGTTAAAGAAAATCCCGGCGTCGGATTTAATCGTCTCGCGATATGATAAATTCCGCACCATGGCGCAGTTCTTCAAGACCGAATCTTAAGCTGCGGGTTTTCCCCGTTCCCCAACTAGGTTACTCTCGGCTTCCGGCGGCCAATTTAGTATGTTGGGAGACGTTCTCCGCCGTATAATTGTCTGTGTCCCCAAGATCAATTCGGACGGATCACTCCGTCTCTTAAATTAAAGGAAGGTGTTGGGATGGCCACTACGGATGTCGCGCTTCAGGGTACGGGCGGGCAATTGGGGCGCAAGGGCATTGTCAACGATATGAGCATTCAGGTTGCCACCGTGAATGGCTCGGGCTCGCAGAGTTCGAACACGGTGTTGCTGCGTGCCATTTTTCAAATGGGAGTGCCGATTTCGGGCAAGAACCTGTTTCCCTCGAACATCGCCGGCCTGCCGACCTGGTACACGATTCGCGCCAACAAAGATGGCTACATTGGGCGCAAGAAGGAGATTGATTTCCTGGTCGCGATGAACGCCGAAACCGCCGAAGACGACGTGATGTCGCTGGCCGCTGGCGCGTCCGTCCTTTATGACGAGCCTCTTGCTCTCGATAAGCTGCGCAACGATCTCATTTTTTATTCGGTCCCGTACGACAAACTGGTCGCGGCCGTTTGTCCTGAAGCCAAGCTGCGCAAGCTGGTTAAGAACATGGTGTACGTGGGCGTGGTCGCTCAACTCCTCGAAATCGACATGGGCGAGGTCGAGAAGGCAATCCGCAAGCAATTTGCCAAGAAAGTGAAAGCTGCCAACCTGAATCTTGCCGCGGCGCAGGCAGGATTCGACTACGCCAAAGCTAGCCTGCCGAAGCGGGGAGCCTTCTACATCGAGCGCATGAACAAGACCGCGGGCAAGATCATCATCGACGGCAACTCCGCCGCCGCCCTCGGTTGCATGTTTGCCGGATGCACCGTAGTCACCTGGTATCCCATCACTCCGTCTTCTTCGCTGGTCGAGACGATGATTGAGTACATGAAAGAGTATCGCATCGGTCCTGACGGCAAAGCGACTTTCGCGATCGTGCAAGCCGAAGACGAACTGGCCGCAATCGGTATGGTGATCGGCGCCGGTTGGGCAGGCGCGCGCAGCATGACGGCGACCGCCGGTCCCGGCATTTCCTTGATGTCAGAATTTTCCGGCTTAGCATATTACGCGGAAATTCCGGGAGTAATCTGGGACATTCAGCGCGTCGGCCCGTCGACCGGCTTGCCCACGCGTACGTCGCAGGGCGACATTCTTTCGACAGCCTTTCTTTCGCACGGCGATACCAAGCACATCATGCTGATCCCTTGCTCGGTGGCGGAGTGCTTCACCATGGCGTCTGAGGCCTTCAATCTCGCCGAGCAATTTCAGACGCTGGTGTTCGTGATGTCCGATCTTGATCTCGGGATGAACAACTGGATGTCAGATCCCTTCGAGTATCCGACCGCGCCAATCAAGCGTGGCAAGGTGCTCGACAAAGACGAACTGACGAAGCTTGGCGGATTCGCTCGCTACAAGGATTTGGACGGGGATGGCGTCGGCTATCGCACCCTGCCCGGCACTGATCACCCCGCGGCCGCCTACTTCACCCGGGGCAGCGGCCACAACGATAAATCCAATTACAGCGAGCGGCCCGACGACTATGAAGACAACATGGAGCGCCTCAACCGTAAATTCGAATCCGCGCGCTCCTTCGTTCCGCGACCGGAAATCGTCAAAGGTGCGAATGCCGGGGGTGAAAAAGTCGGGGGTGAAAAAGTAAAGATCGGGATCATCGCTTACGGAACCTCACATTGGGGAATCATCGAAAGCCGCGACCAGTTGCGCAATGAGTATGCAATTGAAACTGACTACCTTCGCGTGCGAGCTTATCCATTCACACGCGAAGTGCACGAATTCATCGAGCAGCACGACCGCGTTTACGTCGTCGAACAAAACCGCGATGCGCAAATGCTGAGCCTGCTGAAGCTTGATGTGAAACCTGAATTGACCACGCGGCTGCGCAGCATCGCGCATCTCGACGGGCTGCCGCTCGATGCGCGCTCGGTCACCGACGAAGTCAGCACGATGGAGGGAAAGTAAATGGCGACGACACCAGCCGAACCGAAAACCAATCGAATCGGCCTGAGCGTGATCGATTACAAGGGCGGCAAGACTACTCTTTGCGCCGGCTGCGGCCATAACGCCATCTCCGAGCGCATCATCGAGGCCATGTACGACATGGGCGTGAAGCCTGAGCGTGTCGTGAAGTTAAGTGGGATCGGCTGCTCCTCCAAGAGTCCCGCTTACTTCATGAATCGTTCGCACAGCTTCAACTCTGTCCACGGACGCATGCCCTCCGTGGCTACGGGCGCGATGCTGGCCAACCGCAATCTGATTGCGCTCGGCGTGAGCGGCGATGGGGACACGGCTTCCATCGGCATCGGACAGTTTATTCACCTCATGCGTCGTAATCTGCCCGTCATCTACATCATCGAAGACAACGGCGTCTACGGACTTACGAAAGGCCAGTTCTCAGCTACAGCGGACCTGGGATCGAAGCTGAAATCGGGCGTCTTGAACGATCTACCACCGATCGACACCTGCACTCTGGCGATCCAACTAGGCGCGACTTTTGTTGGCCGCTCCTTCTCCGGCGACAAGCGTCAGCTCAGCACCATGCTAAAGGCTGCCATCGCGCACCACGGGACCGTGATGCTCGACGTGGTCTCTCCTTGCGTCACCTTCAACGATCACGAGGGTTCGACCAAGTCCTACAAGTACGTGAAAGATCACGAAGAAACCCTGCAGGAAATGAGCTTCGTACCCCACTTTGAAGAAATCGATGTGGAATACGATCCGGGAACGACGGTCAACGTCACCATGCACGATGGCTCGCATCTGCAGTTGCGCAAGCTGGAGGAAGACTACGATCCCACCGACCGGATTCAAGCCATCACGCGCTTGACTGAAGCACATGACAAAGGCGAAGTTTTGACCGGACTTTTCTACGTCAACACCAAGTCGCCCAGCTTCCTCGATATGTTGAACATGGTCGATGAGCCGCTGGCCACGCTGCCTGAATCGCTGACGCGCCCCGGCGGGGAAGCGCTCGAAGCGGCCATGGAAGAATTGCGGTAAACGAGTGTCTGGCTTCAACCATCGGGCTTCGGCAAAAGCTGATGCGTTACAGGATTTTGCCCTTCCAGGTATCCGCTTTGGGGTGGCGCGGCGCTTTCAGCGCTGCGATAACACTATTCTTTTTTATGTCGGCTTTAGCCGCTGAGGTCGGTTTCACTTCGCGCTTCCCGGCTGCAGCCCAAGCCCCGACCCGTAATACTCCGCAAGCGCATGCCGCTCATCCTCACTGAGAAGGGTAGCAATCGTCCGCATGGGCTCGTTAATGTCATTGGCTCGGCTGCGATTCGCGAATGCCTCAAGCTGGTTCAGAACATATTCAACATTCTGGGTCGCGAGTGACGGAACCCCTGGGCGATAGGCCACCGGTCCGTGACAAGCCTGGCAAGGTGGAATGCCACGGTCTCCGTCTCCAAAAGAAACCAAGTGCGATGCAATGCCGGCATGGTTTGCCTCGGGCGGGTTTTGAGGAAAGATTCTGTTGTCCTGTGAATCATGGAAGACCGGCAGCTTGGCGTAGTAGGCCACCACGTCAGCCACGTCGCGAGAAGAAAGAGATTCTGCGATTGGTCCCATTGTGCGGGAGAGCCGTTTGCGCGCTCGAAAATCCTCCAACTGCTTCCAGATTGCAAGCTTATCCATGCCGGCTAGATTTGGGGTGTACCCGACAGCGCTAAAGCCCTCTGCCCCATGGCAGTGATCGCAGCGCCTGGCCAGCAGCATCCCGCGAAATGCGTCTCCGGCGGAAGCAGCAGCGATCGTCTCTGGCGTCCAAGCCACATTTGAGGGCACTCGATCGGGAGGATTGTCGCCGGCTTCGAGAAGGGAAGTCGCCGCGCCTCCGACTAGCGCGACTCCGACTAGAAAGATGAGCGCCAAAGTCGTAGCGCTTAACCACCGCGAGAACTTCTGAGTGCGCTGAAGAAGCTTATTGCGCAACACAACTCCCCCTTTCTTCCTGATGTAGGACAGGGAACTGTTCTCGCGGAACCACCTTCAACTCGGATCGCATGGCGTAGTGCCCCGCTCCGCAGAACTCGCGGCACGTGGTCTTGTATTCACCCGGAGTAGGAAAATTAAGTTGCGTCTCGCTGATTGTGCCCGGCAGCACTTTGACGGCATAGCTTGTCCCGTTGAAGGTGAGCGAGTGCACGGCATCGGCGCTGGTGATGCGAAGATGGACCGGCGCTCCCGCCGGGACCAGAATGCAGTGTGGAATAAAAAGATATTGCTGCGCGATCATGCGTACGGTGACAGAACCGTCGGGATTCTGCTCAGTTCCCAGATTGTTCTCGACGAACTCTCCAGTGAGATGAAGCGACAGCGGGTCAACGCGGTGCGAGCCCCTCAATAGCCGCAACAGCGGAACATCGATCTGATAGTAGCGAGTGGCGGGGATGAGACACAGAATCAACGCCGTCAGCAGAAACGTTCGCAGTTTTGGCCACTTCACAACCAGTTTGATCCTCAGACGATTGGGAAGGGCACGGCTTCAAGAGCCTGCCCGGAGCGAAGCCGAAGGGTGCCGCCTTTCGGCCAAACGACTCGCGGCTTTAGCCGCTGGGGTGCAGAAAACTACGCCCCACCAAGTTCCTTCACCACAGCGCTGCAGCGCTCGCACACCGTCGGATACTTCTTGTCTTCGCCGACATGAGTCGAGTAATTCCAGCACCGCTCGCACTTCAATCCATCAGCCTTCTTCACTTCAACGTGCACGCTTCCCGTACCGTTGCCAGAGGCCTGCGCCAGTGTAACGGCGGAAACGATAAACAAGTACCGAAGCTGCTCAGCATTCCGAGACAGCACCGAATAAATCGGATCGGCAGCAGCTACATTGACCTGGGCTTCGAGCCCTGTGCCGATCAGTTTGTTGTTGCGGGCTTCCTCAAGCTTTTTGAGAACTTCATCGCGCACGGAACGGAGGGTCACCCAATCCTGGCCAGATTTCTCATCGCAGGATGCGCCACTGTCATCGCCTAGAATTTCCACTTTTGAAGGAAACAGCGCCAAATGCACACTTTCCCCACGCCCCGGCGTTTTCGGCAGATAGTCCCACACTTCTTCCGACGTAAAACTCATGACAGGAGCGAGCAACCGCACCAACGCTTCTCCGATACGCCAGATTGCGGTCTGCGCGCTCCGGCGGCCTTGCGATTTTGGTGCGGAAATATACAGCCGGTCCTTCAGCACATCGAAATAAAACGCACTCAAATCGACGATGCAGAAACGATTCAGGCGATGATAAATCTTGTGAAAAGAAAACTCATCGTAAGAGCCACGAACATCCGATGCGAAAGCCAGAGTCTGGCACAGCATGTACTGATCCAGCGCTTCCATGTTCTCAAAAGGAACTGCGTCAGTCTGCGGATCGAAGTCCCCAAGGTTGCCAAGGATGTAGCGAAACGTATTCCTGATCTTGCGGTAATTTTCCGCAACCCGCTGCATCAACTGTTCAGATCCCACTACATCTTCGCGAAAGTCGACCGACGCCACCCACAGCCGCACCACTTCTCCACCAAGCCGCCCTGCGATATCCACTGGATCGACGTCGTTGCCCCGCGACTTCGACAGCGCCTGGCCTTTTTCATCGAGTGTCCATCCTGGGGTGACTACGCCTTTGTACGGTGGCGTTCCGTGCGTACCCATGGCGCAGAGGAGAGACGACTGGAACCAGCCGCGGTACTGGTCGCCGCCTTCCAGGTAAAGATCGGACGGCCAAGGATATGTTGGTTCATCATTGACTAACGCAAGATAGCTCGCGCCCGATTCCAGCCAGACGTCGAAGATGTCAGTTTCTTTTTCAAAATTCGTGCTGCCGCAGTGCGGGCACCTGGTTCCATCAGGAAGAAAAGAATCGGATTCGGCAGTAAACCACGCGTCCGCGCCAGACTTAGCAAATAGTTCCACAACTTTGCGATTGACGGCCTTGTCGTTGAGCGGCTTGCCGCAGCTCTCGCATAAAAAAACGGCGATGGGCACGCCCCACACGCGCTGCCGCGAAATGCACCAATCCGGACGCGTGGCAATCATGTTCGAGAGCCGCTCCTCGCCCCATGCCGGGTCCCACTTCACATGCTTGATCTCTTCCAGCGTGCGCGTGCGCAGGGTGTCTTTTTCCGAACCTCCACCCCCGGCCGGCATGAGTGTTCCCATCGAGATGAACCACTGCTCCGTCGCGCGAAAGATTACAGGATTATGACAGCGCCAGCAGTGCGGATAAGAGTGCTCGGTCTTTTCCGCATGCAGCAGTGCGCCTCGGCTCTTAAGCAAATCGACGATCGGCTGGTTCGCTTCCCACACGCGTTTCCCGCTGTATTCCGGCAGCCCGTTGCGCAGGATGCCCTTTTCGTCGACGTTACTCGTGGCGTCGAGACCGTATTTGACGCCGGTAATAAAATCCTCGGCGCCGTGCGAAGGCGCGGTGTGTACCACGCCTGTGCCGGTGTCCATGGTGACGTACTCAGCCAGCACGCCGAGAATTGTGCGGTCGAGAAAGGGATGCTGAACGTTCAGGTGCTCCATTCTGCGCCCGGGAAAATGCGCCAGTTCGAGGGGATCCAAAAGATTGCACTTTTCCGCGACCTCTTTCCCGAGCTTCGATGCCACTACGTAAACTTCGCCGTCAGATTCCAGCGCCACATATTCTTCGTCGGGATGAAAGGCCACAGCCATCGACGCAGGCAGCGTCCACGGAGTGGTCGTCCAGATGATGGTTGAAACTTTCTTCCCCGCCAGCGCCACATCGATTTTTGTCGGATCGTCAAGCAATCCATACTTCACCCAGACCGTTGGACTGGTGTGATTCTCATACTCGACCTCAGCTTCAGCCAGCGCCGTCTCATCGTGCATGCACCAGTACACCGCGCGCAGGCCCTTGTAGACGAATCCATTTTCGTAGAAAGAAAAGAAAGTCGAGAGCACCACCGATTCATACTGCGGCGTCATCGTGGCGTAGGGACGCTCGAAGCGTCCGAAAACCCCGATGCGCTTGAACTGCTCGCGCTGCAGGTCGAGAAACTTCTGGGCGTATTTGCGGCATTCCGCGCGCACGTCCGTCGGGCGCATCTGCAGCTTCTTGCCGCCCAGTTCCTTGTCAACTTTGATCTCAATTGGGAGACCGTGGCAATCCCAACCCGGCACGTAGGGCGCATCGAAGCCCGACATGGTCTTCGACTTGACGATGAAATCCTTGAGACACTTATTGAACGCCGTTCCCAAGTGAATGGGGCCGCTCGTGTATGGTGGTCCATCGTGCAGAATGTAGGTGGGCGAGCCTTTGCGGGCCTCCCGGATGCGGTCGTAAATCCGCATCTGTTCCCAGCGGGCCAGCATTTTGGGCTCGTTTCGAGGCAGGTCCGCCTTCATGGGAAAGGCGGTTTTAGGCAGATTGATGGTCGCTTTTAGTTCGAGCGGCACTCGGTTGGATTCTCCAAATGATTGAATCTTTTCATTATAGGGACAGGGAAGCAGGAACGTCCATGCGCCGCGTAGGAACACCCGTAGGAACAATAGACATCCGTTATTTTATAGATGCCCCCGAGGCGTCTCCGCCGCGGTCGCTTGTAAATAGACTGAGTAAAACAATGCGAGAAGAGGTACAATTTCGATAGAAGGTAGGTGCGGGATCCATTTCGTCCGTGGGCGGAGCGAATCCGATTCTGGCCAGCAAAAGGAAACCTGGAAAAGATAAGTCAGGCAACTTGTTGGAAAGACTGCTCATCTCTGTAGAGGGATTGTCGGCAAGAAAACCTGCTGTAATATCCACGAGCGAGAACCGAACCGGGGAATAATGGCATCTTCAGAAGTCAATCCGAACCCCAACAACGAGCCTGAACTTCACCTCCTGTTGGCTCCCGACACGTTTGAGCCGTTGTGGAAGTCGCTTTTCCGCGGCCTGGACGAGTTCTTTTTTCCCAAGAAACTTCCGCCACTTAAGCTCGAATCGACGCCCGTCCCAGTCAAAGATATTTGGGGCTTCTACAACTATAAAAAGAATGGCGCCCTCGGCTCGACCGTGGCGCACGTTATCGTGCTCGGATTGATTATCGGTGGCACGATTCTTGGACGCCGCATTGTGACCCAGGTCGCAGCCAAACCTAGCACCACCACGACGTTGATCGATCCCGGCGATTATTCTTTGAAGCCCGCAAAGACGCAGGCCGGAGGTGGTGGAGGCGGTGGTGATCGCGATGTACTGCAAGCGTCAAAGGGACGTTTGCCGAAGTTTTCAATGCAGCAGATTACACCTCCGGCCGCTGTGATCCGGAATTTGAATCCGAAGTTGGCAGTTGAGCCCACGGTTATTGTGCCGCCCGATATCAAGGTGGCGATGAACAATATGCCGAACCTGGGCGATCCAAAATCCTCGGCGATCATTCCATCGAACGGCACCGGATCAGGAAGCGGTATTGGTTCCGGTTCTGGCGGCGGCGTTGGTTCCGGCACAGGAGCGGGCGTCGGACCCGGATTCGGCGGCGGCATGGGCGGCGGTGTTTTCCGTCCGGGCCGCGGAGTGACCGCGCCTCGCGTTATTTATCAAACCGACCCTGAATTTTCCGAAGAGGCGCGCAAGGCAAAGTATCAGGGGACTTGTGTTCTCGGTCTAGTGGTCGATGCGAACGGGCGCCCCACAAACATCCGTGTGCTTAACGCGCTCGGCATGGGCTTGGATGAAAAGGCCATCGAGTCCGTCAGGAACTGGAAGTTCGAGCCCGGCAAGAAAGATGGACATGACGTCGCAGTAGAGATTGCGGTTGAAGTCGACTTCCATTTGTACTGAGGCGCTCTTACGTCCCGGTTTTAATTATTCCTTCCTCAGCACTGCAAAGTGCAGCAGTACACGTTGGCGAAACCCCAGCCTTTGATACAGCACATTGTCTCTACGAACGTGCAGAAACGGCGTTTCCCCGCGGCTAACGATTCGCCGCATCACTTCGGTCGTCAGGATGCGGGCGTAACCGTGCCGGGTGTGCTCCGGATGGGTACAGATCGCACTCACTTCAGTGTAGCTAGGGACCTTTAGCCGCTCGCCGGCCATTGCAATAAGTTTCCCGTCAAAGCGAATTCCCAGATAGGTGCCTAGTTCATGCGTGCGTTGGCTGAAGGGACCGGGCTTGGTGAGCGCCGTAAGCGCCATCATGTCAGGCGAGTCCGCGGCGCTCAATTCGACAATCTCCGGGTCGGACCCAGGGGAGGATCGTGAGATCGCGTCGTTGGCACCCTCGTAAACCATTTCCGGCATCGGGGCTCCAGCGATAAGAGTCCAGCCGGCGCGCTCCTGGTAAGGCATCTCCAAAAACAACCCGACTGTCGCACGCCTTCCAAGCAGCCCCGCGAGCGACTCGTAGCCCTCCAGAGTGGGCTCACAAAAACCGCCCAGTGGCGAGATCTCCGGAATGAATCTGCGAGCTTCGCCGAACGACTCGGCGAACTCTGCTTGGCGCGTGGTTAGCGCCTTCCAGATGACGTTGTCAAGCGGATGCATTGATAGTAAGCCATTGATAGCAAGCGAAGAAACCGACCTCCATCTGATTGATCGCCTGCCGGCAAAGACACACTAATTTTGTCTTGCCGGTGCGCGCTATCCGAACCTTGCGCGCAAAGATAAACGATATTCGAGGGAAAAAGGCGGTCTTATTCTTTTAAATCCACATGCTGAACATCCTCGATGGGATGCCCAAGAAAGCTTCCACCAAGCCGCCGGAATTTTTCCACGGAGTCGGTGGCGAAAAACTTGATGCGAGGACGCGCGCGGCGTTCCTCAAGGAGAACTGGCGCGGGCTTTAGAAGATTCTGCAGCCGGCCCGCGACCGCGTGCGCGGTCGATTCGGCGGAGTCCACAATGCTTACGTGCGCCGGCGCGACGCGATGCAGTAACGGTTTCAGCAGCGGATAGTGCGTGCAACCCAGAACAAGCGTGTCTGCCTTTCGAAAGCCATCCGCAAAGGCCTCGCCAAGGTAAATCCGCGCCACCTCTTCGGTCACAGGATGTTCAATCCATCCTTCTTCAACCAGAGGCACCAGCAGTGGACAAGCCTTCTCCCGCGCTTCCAGTCCATGCGCCTCGAGCGCCTTCCGATACGCATGGCTGCTGACCGTGGCCTCGGTCCCGATGACAACGACCTTTTTATTTTGGCTGACCGAAGCGGCAGCGTCTGCGCCGGGCCCAACTACTCCCACCACCGGTACGTGGGCCGCAGCCTTGATGCGGTCGAGAGCAAGTGCCGTTGCCGTATTGCAGGCGATGACGAGAAACTCGGCTCCATGCGATTCGAGATAACGGGCAGCCTCGACCGCATAGCGCGCCACAGTTTCGACCGACTTGGAGCCGTAAGGGAGGCGTGCGGTGTCGCCAAAATAAAGGTATTCCGCATCTGGAATGACTTCAAGTAAAGCTTTAAGAACCGTAAGACCGCCAAAGCCGGAATCGAATACGCCGATGGTGGGACGCCGTGGGCTCATGAGTCTGGATTGTGGAGTTTTCCTTCGTGAGACTTCGTGCCCCTTCGTGGTTAAAGGTCTTAATCGGAAGTCATGTTTATTCTCGGCGGGTCGAACTCAAAACCGTTGCCTCGGCGAACTCGGACCTTCTGCCGCAGCACGTTCCAGGCGGAATCGGCGCGCCATGCGGGCAGGTGCGTGGGTGCCCGAGGAAGGTGCAGATTTTATCGGTGGCTTCGAGCGAGAGAATGTGCTCGAACTTGCAAGCCTGCTGCTCAATTTCAGATTCGCTGTCCATGGCCAGGCTATCGGTGAAAAGCCGCTCTGCCAGGCGATGCCGTCGGATGATGCTCCCCGCGCGTTCGCGGCCGCGTGGCGTGAGTTCCACAATCAACGTACCGTCGCCGATCGATGCGGCCACTGGCTTGAGCGCATCGTGACAGGGATTTGTAAACGGCTTGTGGTCGTGGGCCAGCGGCGGATGCGGGCTTGAAACCACAAAGCCCATCTGAATCATTTTCTCAATCGCGAGGCTGACCGGCAGCGCGCCGTGAACTTCCATGCGTTCGACTTCGGCAATCTCGCCATGCTCAGCCAGCACCCAAAGCTCTTCCAGCACCTCGTCGAACTGCTCTTCGTCGGCCATCGCAAAAACTTCCTGCGACTCGATTTTGCCGTGATGGAACTCGATGCGCCGATCCGCGAGGCGCGCCACCACTGGATCGTGCGTCACCATCACGATCGTCCGCCCTTGCTGGTGAAATTCACGCAGTAGGCGCAACACGATCTCTTCATTAACCGCATCGAGATTGCCGGTAGGCTCATCCGCCAGAATAATTTTCGGGTCGTTGATCAGCGCACGTGCAATGCAAACGCGCTGCTGTTCGCCACCGGAAAGTTGCGACGGCAAATGATGGGCGCGCTCACCCAGGCCGATCCTGGTCAACGCTTGAACCGCCTCTTTCTCATCGGTCATGCTGTGGAAGTATTGCGCCAGCATCACGTTCTCGACCGCGGTTAAAAAGGGAATGAGGTGAAACTGCTGAAAAATAAATCCAATCTTTTCCGCGCGTATGCGATTCAATTCGCCTGGCGCGAGGCCGGCAACATTCTGACCATCGAGCCAGATTTCGCCGGCGGTCGGCCGGTCGAGGCAGCCAATCAAATTTACCAGCGTCGATTTGCCCGAGCCTGACGGTCCCATGATGGAAAGCCATTCACCCTTCGCGACGTGCAGCGAGATGTGGTCAAGGGCATGAATGGGGCGGTTCTCACTCTTTCTACCACTCACCAAGTCGTTCCCCGCGGCCTGGGCCTGGAAGAGTTTGCTTACGTCCTTGATTTGAATCATTTCACTCTCCCCTCAAGATGACCGCCGGCTGCACCTTCCGCAACATCGAAATGGGCAGGATCGCCGAGAGCAGCGTCACCACCATGCTACCAGCCAGAACAAACGGCAGGACACTGAAACGTGGCACCACCGGACTATGGAAGTTAACCCGGCCAATCCAAGCGGCGATCCCGATCCCGAGAACAAATCCGATCACCGCCCCAGTCGCGCCCAGCGCCGCGGCTTCCGCGGCCAAAAATCCGTTCAGCAGGCGGTTGGAAGCGCCCAGCGCCTTCATAATGGCAAAGTCGCGGCGGCGGTCGAAAACCCATCCCATGAGCGTAGAGAGAACACACAGCGCGGCGGTCAGAATGATCAGCGCTGCGGCCGCAAGCAGGGTGGCGCGAGTCTTGCCGAGCACGCGCGCTTCACCCTCCATGATCTGCCGCACCGGGCGCACATCCGCTGCCGGTATCACTTGCCCAATTTGGCGCATAATGGCTGCGATCTCTTCCGGTGAACCGGCGGCCGCGACTTCAATCGTGGACGGTTGAACTCCTGTCCAGGAAACAAAGTCCGCCAGCGCCAGATAGACGCGGCTATCTTCGGCGGCACCGGTCTGAATTGTGCCTGCAGGTGTGAGGTGAACAGTGTGTCCCCGAAAACTGAGATCGAAAGGCTGGTTCTTCCGCGAGACAACCGGCACTGCGCGCACGCCGATCAATGCCTGCTGCGGTTGCCGAGGCCAGTTACTCACCGACCACCACCGGTCGAGTTGCCGGACCCGCTCGAAATCCGTTCCCGCAACCACCACCGGTTGACCATCGCCGGTTCGCGCAACTACCAGCGCGAAAGGTGCTGCCACACCCCGACCCGCAAGAACTGACTCTACCTGCGCCAGAGCGCCGGAGGGCAGGGAAGCGCCATCTTTGCCCACCGCCACAATATTTGCCCCATAGTTGCGGAACTCGCGGCGCAGCTTAACCTGCACATCCACGTAAAGGTTCAGCATGGCGGTCGCGACCGCCGCGGCCACGACCATGGCGAATAGAGCCGAGGCCGCGCGTCCGCGACGCAGCACGGCGGCCCGGATCAGCATGCGAAGGAACATGGACGTATGCGGCGACTGCGCGCGCCCCGCCGCCACGTCCCGCGCGGAGTTGGATGTGCTGCCGTTCACAATTCACCCCGCAGCGCGTACACCGGGTCAAGCCGCACTGCTTTGCGGATGGCAGCGGCGCTTCCCACAAACGTGACCACCACCGCAATGGCCAGGATCACCGGAAAAAGTACGGGCGCAACCGTGATCTGCGAATTGAAAATCGAGCGGCCGATCTGGCGGGCTAGAAATCCTCCGGCACCGAAGCCGACGAAGCCGCCAATCAATGCGAGCAGCGTCGCCTCGGCAAAGAATACGGACGCTACCGCAAGCTTTCCAGCGCCCAGAGCCTTCATTAGGCCCACTTCCGCGCGACGCTCGAAGATGGAAGTAGCCATCGCGGCAGAAACCGCTAGCGCCGACGCAAACAGTGCAGCCAGCGTGACTAGAAAGATGAGCCCCTCGATGCGCGTCAGTAAAGCTCCTTCGTTCTGCGCGACCTGGCGGATCTGCTCGGCGTGCGAGTGCGGAATCGCCTCCTGCAACTGGAAAGCGATCGACTGCGGATACGGCGAACAATACCAGCGGTCATAGATTGCGCCGGACATGCTTTTAGGGTCACGACGCGCGAGTGCATCTTCCGGCTTGGTGAGGGCGCTCACATACACACGCCGAACCGCCCCAGGCTTGCCGAGAATCCCTTGCGCGAGCCCTAGGGGCGCGACGATCTGCTCGTCTTCGCTGCCTCCGGTGGAGAGGACCCCACTCACCCGCAACTCGCGTCCCGATACTGAGATCTCATCGCCAGGCTTCGCCGAGATCCGCGCTGCAAGCCGCTCTCCAAGCAGAACGTCGCTGGAACTGTCATTTGGCCACGCTCCGTAAACCTTCCACCATGGGTGCGTCGATCGCACTCCCGTAACAAACTCTTCGTTGCCGAAGGAAACTTGCTTAGCGAAATAAGTGCCGAGCAAGGTGATACCTTCCTTCTTACCGTCGCGTTCCAGCGTGACGTTCACCGGTAACATCGGCGCAAACCCTGTGATGTTGTTGTGCCAGAACGTGCCCTTGATCTTCGGCAGGTCGGCTTCGTTTAGAAACGCGCCATCGCTCGGCGGCTTCAAATTGAAGCCGCCAATTTCGACGTCCAGCGTATCTTCTTGGGGAGTTACCAGCAGGTTGGCGCCGATGGTACGCAGCTCGCGGTTGATTTTATCGCCAATGTCGGTGGCGACCGCAATCATCGCCGTCGCCACAGTAACGCCAAGAGTAACGGCTGCCCCGGCCAGCAGTTTACGGCGTTTCTGGCGCCGGAACGATTCGTAAACGAGCCGGGCAAACATCCGCTATTGCTTCTCGAACGTGTGGCTTCCGGCCGCAACGTCCGCCTCCTGAATAATCACCGAATCAGCAGTCTGGGTCATTTTGAGCGGAATGGGATTGCACCCGCCCGGCGTTCCAACCGACTGCGGATTGATCGGAGCAGCGCAATTCTTGCAGATAACTCCATTACCTGATCTGTAAAAGCCGACCGCACCGCAAATTTCGCAAGCGTCGAACACCGTAGCGATCTTGCCGTCGGGCTTCTGGTAGAGCCAGAATCGCACCGGCGTGCCGTTCTCTTCCGCCTGGTAACGATGCAAGTCTCCATCGGAGACCTGTGCCAGTGGGATCTTCACCTGGCCGTTCGTGAAGCTCACCTGCGTTGCCGGTGAAAGGGCGCTCTGGCTCTTGGCGTAGACAAACTCGGCGGTCAGCATCGCGATAAAGAAGAATGAAAAGACGTAAACCGAAGCCATCCACAGACGTTCCTTCCGGGCCGTCCATGTTGCTTTGCGACGCTCGGCCGGAGAAGACAACTCAGGCACCGGCTGCCGGCGCTTGGCATCGAATAAAACCATCAACGCCGCCAAGGCGAATATCGTGACGAAGAAAAAAAGATCGTTGCGCACGATCGGCCCAATGATGGCCATCTCGCGCTTGGAAGAGGGAAGTACGCCACTCTCCGAGAGTTCATGTAGTCCGGCGATCACCAGCTGCAACGCCACCAGAAACAAAATAGCGGTCGTGACCTTGAAGAATTTCTGCAGGTTGATCCGCACGCTGCCTTTCACGAACATCACCCCGAAGGCAACTGCCGCCAGCACACCCAGCAGCGTACCCAGAAAACTCATCAGTTCGGTCGAGTTCAGCGAAACGGCGGAGAGGATCAACACGGTCTCCGCGCCCTCGCGCAGCACCATCAAAAACACAAAAAAGAACAGGCCGATCCAGGCGTCGTCGCCCGCCAGCAGGCCAACCTTCCCTTCAATTTGGCCCTTCAGCTTCCGCCCCGTCTTCATCATGAAAATCACCATGGTGACGACAAAGAAGGCGGCGACCAGCATGATCCACCCCTCGAACACATCTTCATTCCAGTTCAGCCGGGAGATCACAATTGCGATCCCTATGCTGCCGAGAAAAGCCGCGCCCAGCGCGGCGTAGACGGCCTTGCGAAGATCGTTCCGGCCAATCTTCGCCAGATAGGCCAGCGTGATTCCCACGATGAGCGCGGCCTCAACCCCTTCGCGCAATGTGATAATGAATGCTTGTAGCATTATGAATAGCCTGTCATTTTGAAAATGAATTTCAATTTCAACTTCAAGGATATGCCCGGAGCGCGCGGGGCGTCAATCCGCTTCATCACGAACGTGCGTGATCTGCATCACACGGCGGAATCTGGGGATTGAACGGATTTCGAGGGGCGCTTCTTCGTGTAACTCTCAACAGCCGTGCCCAGTCATCGACAGCTTAGGGGAGAACGCAACGATCAGGTCGACAAAAACGGGGTTGATAACTCTCCGCAGTGGTAGGAAGAGCACGATTCGGAATCGATTGCAACATTGCTAGCTCTTGGCGCGCTCCTTCCGCACTGGGACCGGGTTGCTCTTCAGTAAGGAAAAGCTGCAACTCGGCGACAGCATCGGCCACCTGGTTTCTTTGTTCGAACACGCGTGCGGCTACCCGATGCACGAAAGCATGAGCGTACAGCATGGAATGGGTTCTGCTGCACGTGGCGATGGCCTCATCCAGGTGTCGATTCATGAACTCGGCATAAGCCAGGAGAATGAGCGTCGTTGCATCGGTAGGAGCAAGGCTCGAAGCCTTCAGAAGCAGACTCTCAGCATGAGGAAAGTCGCTAACCGATATATTCATTCGAGCAAGATTTAGGTAAGCGAGGCTCATGTGATCGTCAATACTGATTGCCTTCTCGAGGGCCTCGCGCTCCCGGATCTGATCGCCGAGATGCGCGTAAGCTACCGCTAGATTGTTGTAAGCGACAGCGACGTCCGGATAAATCTTGATCGTATGCTGGAGTTTCTCAATTGCTTTTGTCCAGTTCTTTTTTGCAATGAATTCGTTCGCTTGGACGACTTCTTTGCGGGCTTTGGGAGGGGCGTTGAGGTCAACGACGCTCACGAGCGCGCTGATTGATCTTCTATCCACTTCAACCTGCGCAGAAACTGACCCGGACAAAAAAAGGAAGAGAATGCAAACGCGGGCCGCCATAGTTCCCCTCCGCAGAATCGCTGCTGCCTGGAACCCTGCTCACGGAGCGAAGCGACTCGGGTGACAATCTTTGCTGTGTGAGACGCACCGTGAATGAAACGGATAGCTGACTCGGATCACAATTGAAATCGTGAAGCTGAGGTTCCATTGCTGAACACGCACAACAGCGCGTTTGCGAGTGTTTTGTCTGCGGAAGAGTTTCTGGAATGGAGTTTCTGCTCTTGGTGCAGCGGCCCGAGGACACGTACGGCGGATCTCTAGAAGCGCACTGCGCGACGGAATGGGTTTTCGGCAATCATGAGTCGGGAGATTTCCGGCGAGACGGCTGTAGCAATCGGGCGACTTTGTTCACAACCTTTTCAAAAATTCGTTCGCCCGCTCCAACTGCGGGAACAGTTTCTCCTCCGCCTGGAACTCCGCCGAGTGTACACACCGCCGGCTCCCGCGCAGCTTGACTGGGTGCTTCAGGTGCAGCATCTCGTGGTAGACGATATATTCCACCGCATAGCGGGGAACTGAGAGCTGATCAAAAATCCGGCTGATGACAATCGCATTGTGCGCGGGATCATAATGACCGAGAATACGGCGCGTCTTGCTCGGGCTCCAACTCATGCGCGGGCGGCCCAGCAGTCCGTGGAAGAAGCGCCGGTTGAGGTCCTCGAAAATAATGTCGAGATCGTAGACGCGGCCTTTGGGAGAGTGCAACCGCTTGCGTCCGCGCATCTGCCGGACCAGATGCGCTTTATTCACAACTTCGTGGCTGCCCACATATTTTCGGTAACGGGCAGAATGGCTGCGATCGATAGGCTTTCGGTACATCTTCGCCAGCAGAATGTGGGCGATGGCGCGCACAACGCCGTCAGGCGCACCCTCCAGCAGATCGGAAAGCCGGACCAGCAACCTGCCCTCGCGCAAGCGAATCGTGTTGTTGACGTTGGCGAAGGCAAAAAACTCAATCATCAACTCCGGCGGGGCGGCATCCGGACGCAGCCGGCGGTGTTCATCATGGAAGATGTCAAGCAGCCCTTCACGCACGATAGGACAAGATTATCACGCATGCATTGCGCAGATTTAACTAAAGCTCGCCCAAAGAATAGCCTCGCGTAAGGCGCTTTCATGCGGTTCGAAAGACAATCAATTCGTCCTCGACCGTGGAAGAGCGGCGCTTCAGCGCCGCGTAGGCCCTTAATAATCCATCGGCTTTCAGCCCCCGTGGGAGTCCAGCCAACCCTTCACTCCGACTTGTTACCCGATGCCTTAGCGAATTTCTTATGCTTGGAAGCCTCTTCTTGCTCGGTCAGGAGCTTGCGGTGGTCGTCCGCCGATGACGCCAACGTATCCAGCGCATTTGTAAGTGTGAACTCGTATTGCTTCGCCTCTTCCGCGGAGACATCGGCTGCATCTTTCAACGCCAGCAATTTGGCCTGGAATTCGCTATCCGCATCGATGATCAGTTTCAAAGGCTTGCGGATATCGTTCTTCCGATCGATGTAGGTGTCAATGTTGTCGTTCAATTCGTCATAGATGAGCACAAAGTCATCCAGGCGATCGTGGGTTTGCTGTGCGCGATTCTTTGTTTTAGGATCGTTGCGCATCTGCTCAAGAGCGACCAGGCGCGCTCGTGCAAACTTCACATAGAGTGCGAGACGCTGCTGTGGCTCCCAACTGACATCGCGAATCTGATCGATCTCTGGTTGCGTGAAAGGATCCCGGTGCTGCTGCGCCGAGGCCCCCGCGACGCTGAACAATAACAAGCCCAGGCACACTTGTGCTCGCAAACCGGATGCTAGAAACCGGAATCCCGGAAATTGGAACGCAGTCATTTCTTACCACCCTTCGGAAACATCGCCAGCAACAGGTCGTCGCGAACTTTCTCCAATCGGTCGACTGTATTTTGCACCTGCTCCTGATCATCGTGAGAGACGGTATGTTTGAGGTCGGCCAGCTTGCGAGCCTCTTTGCGGATGGCGATCTCACACTGTTTCTCGTGCTTGTGCGACTGAATCGAATAGTCGCGAGCCAGCTCGGCAAAGGCGGCCACGTCAACCAGGGCGGCCTTCCATTTCTCGATATCGCCCGCCGCATAAAGCTTGTCTGCATCTTCCAGTTGGCGTTCGGATATGCGAATGCACAATGGCGGACGATCTGAATTGCTGGTATTTGCGACTCGCGCCTTCAGTTCTTCGATCGTAGGTTCATCGCGTCCGATCAGCGTCGTGCAAGGCGCGACCACCATCGCAAGCAATAATCCCGCGGCCGCAATCCACCAGATTCGAAAACTTTCCATCCCCGCCCCGTTCGCTCCCCGGCTACTTCTTCGGTTCAATGGCTATGAGCCGGTGTTTCGCCTGCCATTCCTGATCAGGATACTTCCCGTGGGCGCTGTTGAGGAAGAGGCGATAGCTGGCAGCGGCTTTCTTGAAGTCGTGCAGATGATCGTAAGCCGATCCCCGCATGAAGTATGTGATCGCAACTTCCGGCAGCAGCTTGGCGCGGGCGTCGAGCGCGCGAATTACAAGCTCGTAATTCTTGTTCTCGCCGGCGGCGAAGGCTAGGCCACTATAGGCTTCTCCAAGGTCAGGCTTGAGTTTTACAGCAGTGGCAAATTCCTGTTGAGCCTCGGTGAATTTCTTCTGCGGCAGCAGCGCTTCGCCCAGACGGCGGTGAAGTTCGGCCTCGTTAGGATGAGCCGCAAGCAGCGTTCGGTAGCTGGCTTCGGCCAAGTCGTTCTTCCCGGCACTCACATACAAATCGGCCAGGTCACGCTGTGCGGCGTCGTTTCCTGGTGCGAGTCTGATCCCCGCCTGCAGTTCGGAGGCGGCGTCGTCAAGCCTGCCCTCGGCAGCCAGAACTCTTCCCAACTGGATGTGAACCGGTGCCGAGTCCGCGTGTTCCGCAAGCAGCCTCCGCAAACAATCTTCCGCCTCGGGAAAGCGGCGTCCGTGCATGTAGATATTCGCGAGCCCAATGACCGCACCGGAAGATTGTGAGTCGAGCGCGAGCGCTTGTTTGTATTCCTGTTCAGCGTCGGCAAACTTATTTTCCTCTTCGAGAAGCTCGGCGGCAGAAAGATGCGGCTCAGCCTCCTTCGGTTGAAGAGCCGACGCCTGTCGGAAGGCGCTCAGCGCCTGCTCCGGCTTCGATTGTTCAATCGTCTGCCCCAGCGCAAGCCATGCCCGATACTGACCTGCCGCCCCATGGCTGGATGGTTTCAGATGAGTCGCGGCCTGCAGAAATTTCTCTGCATCCGGCTGCCCGGTCTTCGCGAGTTGCAGCCCGAGATTCAGATTTGACTCGAAGACATCCGGCTTAGCGGCAACCGACTTGCGATAGGCCGCGATCGACTCATCGACCTTGCCCAAAGCGTTCTCAACGAAGCCAAGATCGAACCACCCCACATGGCTCGCGGGCTCCTGTTCAACCAGCTTATTAAGAAGTGGTTCTGCCGTGGCGTAGTCTTGTTTTGCAATCGCCGCTTCCGCCTTGGTGAGTTCCGTTGGCTGAGAATCCTCTATCGGAACCTGAATGCGATGAGCGGAATGGCGGGAACTGGATTCTTTCTTATCGGAAACGGGGTCTGCAGGCTCCGACGACTGCGAAGTGGATGTTGACGGCGGCTGCGCCGGAGTCGGGCTTGCGTCCTGCGCTTGCGAACCCGAGCCCAGAGCCAACCACACCAGGCATAATGCGAGAAGTCTATTTGCTCCCATTGGAACGCGACGCTTCGTTACTCGTAACCATGTCATTGCTTCTGCCGTTCAACAATCGCGCCAGATACTTCCCGGTGTAAGAAGATGGCAGCTTGGCGATGACCTCGGGCGGACCCATTCCTACGATCTTTCCGCCGCGCGCGCCACCCTCCGGGCCCAGGTCAATCACCCAGTCGGCGGTTTTGATGACTTCCAGATTGTGTTCGATCACAAGGATGGAGCCGCCTGCATCGATTAGACGGCGGAAGGCCGCCAGCAGTTTGCTGACGTCGTCGAAATGCAATCCAGTCGTAGGCTCGTCAAAAATATAGAGCAGCCGTCGCCCACGGCGCCCTTCGTCCTGCCGCGACGCTCCGGTCCGCCCAATTTCGCGAGCCGCCGGCTGCAGATGCGCCGCCAGTTTCATGCGCTGCGCTTCTCCCCCAGAAAGCGTTGTCGCCGATTGTCCCAGCCGAAGGTATCCCAGGCCAACTTCGTCCAACACGCGCAGCTTTTCCGTGATCTTGGGCACTTCCGCAAAAAACTTGAGCGCTTCTTTCACCGTGAGGTTCAGCACTTCGTGAATATTCTTGCCATGGTACCGAACCTCGAGAACCTGTGCTTTATAGCGCGTGCCTTTGCACTCTTCGCAGATGAGTTCCACATCGGCCAGGAACTGCATCTCCACCGTAACCGTGCCGTCGCCCTGACAAGTTTCGCAGCGACCGCCAGGGATGTTGAAGGAGAAATGCCCTGAAGCGAAGCCGCGTTTCTTGGCTTCGGGCAGCGACGCAAAAAGGTCGCGAATCGCATCGAATGCCTTGATATAAGTTACGGGGTTCGACCGCGGAGTCCGCCCAATGGGAGATTGATCGACCAGCACTACCTCGTCAATGAACTGATCTCCCTCCAGACTCTCCCATGTCGCCGAACCGCGCGCCGAGCCAGCGGTTTGCTGCTTCTTGCTTTCACCGAGAGCCTGATAAAGAACTTGATGCAGCAAGGTGGATTTCCCCGATCCCGACACCCCCGTGATCGCCACAAGCATTCCCAAGGGAATACAGAAGTCAACGCCCCGAAGATTATTGGCGCGCACACCCTTGATCCTGATCTGCTGCGCTCCCGGCTGGCGTCGAACGGCCGGCACCTGAATGCGCAAATCTTCAGCAAGATAACGGCCAGTGAGGGAAGCGGGATTCCGCAAAATCTCTTCGTAGTTTCCCGCAGCCACCAACTTGCCGCCGTTCTCTCCCGCCCCCGGACCCAAGTCAAGAATGCGGTCTGCAGTGCGCATAATGTCGGGATCATGTTCCACTACGAGGATCGTGTTCCCCAAGTCGCGCAGATCCTTCAAGATCTTGATCAACCGATGCGTATCGCGACTGTGCAGTCCAATCGACGGCTCATCCAGCACGTAGAGCGTGCCCACCAGCCGCGATCCCAGCGACGTCGCGAGCTGGATGCGCTGTGCTTCGCCTCCAGAAAGCGTCGAAGACAAGCGGTCGAGCGTCAGATACTCCAGTCCTACATCGTTGAGAAAGCGCAAACGCTCGCGAATTTCCTGCAGCAGTCGCTCCGCAATCTCGGCTTCCTCCGCGCTCAACTGCAGGTCAGCGAAGAATTTCGCCGCATCCTCCACCGTCATTGCGCAGACTTCACAAATATTTTTCCCGTTGATCTTCACCTGGCGGGCTTCCAGACGCAACCGCGAGCCCCGGCACTCAGGACACGTCGAGTATCCGCGGTAGCGGCTCAAGAAAACCCGTATGTGCAGCTTGTACTTCTTGCGCTCCAGATACTGGAAGAAGCCGCGCACTCCCAGGAATTTCCCGTCCCCATCCAGAATGAGTTCTTGTTGTTCTGCGTCGAGTTCTGCCCAAGGCACGTCCAGCGAAATCTCCTCTTGCTTGGCAAAGCGTTTCATCTCCGTAAACACCGAACGGTACTTCGGCTTGTTCCATGGATCAACCGCACCTTCGCCGAGCGATTTCGCTTTGTCCGGAATCACGAGATCAAGATCGAAATCAATCGTGTTGCCGAATCCCTGGCATCGCGCGCAAGCTCCGTATGGATTGTTGAAGGAGAACAGACGCGGCTCCGGCTCTTCGTAGCGCAGATTGCAGTTTTTGCACTCGAATCGCTGCGCGAATCGCATCCGCTGCGCCAGTTGGTCATCATGCGGCGGCAGGTCAAAAATCACTTCGCCTGATTCCCGGTACGCGGTTTCCACCGCATCCACGATGCGCGAGCGCGACTCGGCCGAAACGCTGAGCCGGTCGACCAACATAAACACTGGCTGATCGAAGCGAATATCCAGCAGCGATTCCGGAGTGGAAAACTCAAATACCTGCCCCGACTGATACAGCCGGTTGAATCCTGCCTTGCGCAATTCGAACAGTCGAGTCTTAAGCTGATCAGTCAGCCCTGCATCGGGGGCAGCGGCCTTCTTGCCGGCCTTGCGTTTTCGTAGACCTTCCTTTTCCTTCTCCTGCGACGCGGCAGCGGCCGTCTGTAGGGGAAAAACAATTTGCACCCGCGCCCCCGGATCCAACGCCAATACTGCGTCTGCGATTTCGTCGACGGTGTCTTTCCTCACCTCGCGTCCGCAATTGGCGCAATAGGTGCGGCCAATCCGGGCAAACAACAATCTCAGATAGTCGTAAATCTCGGTCGCCGTGGCCACCGTCGACCGAGGGTTGCGGGTCGTGTTCTTCTGTCGGATCGCCACCGCCGGGGCGATGCCGTCGATCGAATCGGCATCGGGTTTCTCGATGCGCTCCAGAAACTGGCGCGCATACGCCGAAAGCGACTCCACATATCGCCGCTGACCCTCCGCATAAATGGTGTCGAATGCGAGCGAAGACTTGCCCGATCCCGAGACTCCGGTAACCACCGTCAGAGTGTTATGAGGAACCTCAAAATCGATATTCTTGAGGTTATGAACGCGGGCGCCGCGAACGATAATGCTTTCCGTAGGTAGCGGGGAGGACATCGAGTAAAAGGCCGGCAGTGCCTCCGATGTCTAGTGGAATTGCCCAGTAGCCTCCAGAGGGTCTGCCGAATCTTTTATTATAAAGCAGAGCTTTCCTCAGGATGCGCGCGGTCTGGCGGCGAACCGCAGGACTGCCGCTTGATGCAAGCGAGGAGACTGGAGCATTGCCAGTAGCCAGCCTGCTCCGAATCCAAAAATCAGGAATGTGACTGCAGTCGGAAAATCGTAGCGAAATCGAGATCGAAGCTCGCCAGATCGAAGTTCAGAAGTCATCGTTTTTTCAATCACCTTTTGAGAAGTCAGTCGCCTCTCCTACATCTGATCCATGGCGCGGAGGGAAGCTTATGAACCCCCGCACATCTCTACAAAACTCTGCTCTACAAAACTCTGCCGAGACAAACCTTTACGAGAGCAGTTCGATACTCTCTATCTGAATGGTGTTGCTGTCCAGATCCAGCTTACCGGTCACCTTTACTTGCTTCCCAATGTACTGTTTCGCCTTTGCTGCGTCATTGAGTTTGTAACTCACTTTCGTCACTGGATCCTTCAAGACCAGTTCGCCATTTTCCTTCACAATATGGCCAGTGAAGGTCTTCGCTTCACGCGTCGTGGCATCCCCGGAAGCCGGTATCTGCGCTTCGTTAGATTGCTGTCCCGCTGCTTGCGGCTGGCGAGGAGTCGCGGGAGCGGGGTCTTGATCGCCCTGTTGCGCCTGCAGGGAAGGTCCGAGCGCGAGAGCTAGAAACGTTAGCGCCGCAGCCAGTGAGAGACGCAGCAAAAAGTTTTTCACAGCCACCTCCTAGAATCAGGCTTTGGATTCACCGGGTTTGCTGCAAAAACCTTGCCACACCCGTCAAACAGGTTTATCGCTTTCAAATCCAGCGCCTTAGCAAAAAAGTTGACCTCCACGGAGGGTCAAAATTACACCCGATCGAAAGAAATGCTACTGGGGCAATGGCACTTCTCAAGTCAAAACGAAACGTCGGAGTCTACATGATTTACCCGAGTGCCATGGATCGTCGAAAGGTGTAACGTCCACTAAATCCTTCGTGCGGAGACTCCAATGCCAGTCAACACCGCAGCTGCCTACGGAATTTACTCCCAAGACGCCGCCTTGGCCGATATCGTTCACACGCTGAACGAAGCTGGCTTTGAAAACGAAGATATCTGCATGATGCTCTCTCCCGCGCATCCGATTGCTTCCATCGTTCGTGAAGCCAGCCTCTTCAGTTCGCAACGGGACGACAACGCAGCTACTGAAGGTATGATTGGATGGCTCTCGGCCTTCGGCGCAGTGCTGATTCCTTCTGTGGGTTTCTTCATCCGCTCGCGGGCGTTTCTTCACGCGTTGATGGCGCAGGACGCTCCAGCGCTTTGTGGTAACGCCAGGACACTGGTCGGGCTGGGCCTTTCAGAAGACGAAGCGGAGCGGTATGAGGATCAGCTTCGCCATCTTGGAGCGCTGGTTTACGTCTCTTGCTCGGAGAGCGCTAAAACCAATTGGGCGCAAGAGGTGTTACGCCACACCGGCGCCCGCGAGACGGCTACGCTTCAGGAAAATCTGGAACTGACAATGACGACGATGAGCTCCGCAGCCTCGGCGTAACGAGTGCAAGTTGATCCGGATCAAGTTAATCTGGATCTTGATCGCGCCTCTTACCGTAGCGGAAGGCCAATCCCACTCCGAATACCATAAATCCAATCGGTGGAATAAGAAGCACCAGGACCGCGCGATTGAGCGCCTGCTGCCCCTCCTTGGGTGTGCTTCTAGCGTTCGCATTGCACATGGCGCAGCCTTGTCCGAAGGCAGGCAACGCGAAAAGGCTGAGCGATGCCAGCAGGGCGAACGCGCGAGCTTTACGGCAAATTGACTTCATGACGATTCTCGATAACGACGCCAGCAAAACTACTTCACACCCAGCCGCAAAATGCGATCTGCGTCCGGAAAAAAGAACATGTACATAATCACAAAGCAGGCCACCACCGAGATCACCAGCACCCACCGCATCACCGCTTTTTCAAATTTCAGGTGCATGAAATAGCCAATGATCAGCGCCGATTTAATCACCGACAGAATCAGCAGCACCTGCAACATGCGCACTGGCTCGAAGACCTGCCGGTAGCCCAACCAGACTTCCACTCCGGTCAGGACCAGCAGCGCGCCCCAAACCCAGAAATACTGCCCTTTACTGTCGTCGTGCTTCGCAACATCGTGCATGGAAAAGTTCCTCGCTGAATCCGTGTTTCCCTGTGGTCCTCTGTGGCTCTGTGTTTAAGTGTTTTGCCGCCTGACTTAGCTATACCCTCGTCGACATCAAATACACCAGCGGAAAAATAAACATCCAAACCAAATCCACAAAATGCCAATACAACCCGGAGACTTCGACATCGTGCGCGTCGTAGTCTTTGGGCTTCAAGAAAAGAATTATGCTCGCGACAATCAACCCAATCAGCAGCACCTGGACGCCGTAATGAAAAACGTTATCCGATGGAATCAGAAAGTATCCCCCCAGCCACAGCAACCCTAGAATCGGCAAAAACCACTTCCTCAGCGCCACCACTCCCAGGTAAATCACGCCAATCGTGACGTGCAGCATGTGCATCGCAGTGAGTCCAAAAAATGTCGCGGCGAACTGCGGTACTCCGGCTGAGATGGTTGCATAATCACCATTGCCGTGCTCAACGGACGTGGGAAATCCCGGAAGCGTCAATCCCGCGTGGATTAAGTGAGTCCACTCCATCGCGTGCAGCACAATGAACGCGGTGCCGAAAGCCATCGTGGCCAGCAACCAGTTCCGCGTCCAGGCCCTGTCGTGCCGCTGCGCCGCGAAGACTGCCATCACCATGGTCAGAGAACTTGATAGCAGGCACGCCGTCATTATGGTCGCATTGATGATGCTCTCTTTACCAAATGGCGTCGGCCACGCGGTATAGATGCGGTTGTAGCTGAAGGCAAACAGCAGGGCTCCGAAAGTTAGCGAGTCGGAGGCCAGAAATAGCCACATGCCAACCTTCTTGGAGTAAGCCCCAAACAGGGGAGCTTCGAACTCGCCTCCAGTTCCGTGCTCGACCGCGACGGTGTGTTGCAGAGTGGCGTCAGCCATTCCCCAGTTTCCCCTTTCTCTGTTGCATTGTCATCGCTGCATTGTCATCCCGAGGCGGGCGCTCTTTGCCCGACGAGGGATCTGGACGAGCCGCGCGAAGCATCGCGTTTTTTGCGATGCGTAATTCGCGCGTTCGGCTCGCATCTTTATTCGCATCCTTATCGCACAAACCCTAACAGAGCCAGCACATAAATCCACAGCACCGCCATGAAATGCCAATACCATGCTGCGATGTCAACCACAATTCTGCGGTCCTCAACGGGCTTATGTTGGAGGGAAGTAATGCCAGCCCACAGCAAAGCAATGATCCCTCCCGCCAGATGAACCGCATGGGTCGCCGTCAACAGATAAACAAAAGAACTGTTCGGATTCGTGTTTACAAAAAACCCTCGACCCTGCAGTTCGCGCCAGGCCATCCATTGCCCCGCCAAAAATCCAAAGCCAAGCACAATCGTTACGCCCAGCCACGGGAAGCTTCTTTCTTCACCCAGCGAAATTCCTGGAATCGACCGCACCGGAGCCAGCGCGGCCTGTTGCGCGATATCGCGGCGAGCGCGTTCCATCGTTAAACTGCTGACCAGGAGCAAGGCGGTATTGATGGCAAGCAACAACCACGGTAACTGCACCGAACCCCAGTCGCGAATGTAAACCCGGCTAGCGTCGTCAAAAGTCGGCAAGCCCCGCCGGACCACATATGCGCTCGTCAGCGACACGAAGACCATGCTGACAGTCGCAATCGCACAGATCAAACCAAGGCGCGCCCGGCGCAGCCTCGCTCCATAATTCGGCAGATTCGATTCCGGAACTCGTCCATCATCTCCGCCGCCATTCCGAGGCGGCACAGCGCCGCCGCGCCCCAACCGGTTTACGGGAGTACTTGGTGTATACGTCGCCATAAATACTTCAGATGCCAGAAAGCTTTGCTCGGTTTTAGGTATGGGCGTGGTCCACCGCTGCAGACCTGTTCATTTCTCCATTCGTTTTTGAGTGGCTCGGCGCTTCAGCGCTGCGATACCGCTCACCATTTCTTTCCCGGCTTTAGCCGCTGCGGTCGCCCTAATGCGCCGTCCCAACCGCCGGGTCGGTTTGCATCACAAAATCCCGCGCCGCTCCTGGCACCCCATATTCATAAGGGCCGTTGTGCACCACTGGCGTCACTCCCCCAAAATTGTCATGCGGAGGCGGAGTCGCCGTCGTCCACTCAAGCGTAGTCGACTCCCACGGATTGTCGCTCGCCTTCGGCCCTTTGAATATGCTCCAGAACAGATTGATCACAAAAATAAACTGCGCCGCGATCGTGATAATCGCCGCGTACGTCATGAACTGATGAATCGGCATCAGCTTCTGCAGATAGGCCACTTCCGTATATTGTGAGTACCGCCGCGTCCCGCCGGCGATGCCCAGGTAATGCATCGGCATGAAGATCGCGTAAGTCCCGAGCAGCGTGATGAAGAAGTGGATCCTGCCCCAGGTTTCATTCATCATGCGCCCGAACATTTTCGGAACCCAATAATAAGTCGCTGCGAACATTCCAAAGATCGCAGCCACGCCCATGATCAGGTGAAAGTGACCGACCACAAAATAAGTGTCGTGCAATTGAATGTCGAGCACCGGCTGCGCCAGGAACGGCCCACTTAATCCGCCCGAGACGAAAAGGGAAACGAAGCCGATGGCATAGAGCATCGGCGTCTGAAATCGAATGCGCGCCTTCAACATCGTACCCAGCCAGTTGAAGGTCTTGATCGCTGAAGGCACCCCGATGCACATGGTTAGCAGCGAGAAGGCGAACGCTGAATACGGACTCATCCCGCTCATGAACATGTGATGGCCCCACACCATGAATCCGAAAAACCCGATCGCGAGCATGGCATAGACCATCGCCTTGTAGCCGAAGATGGGCTTGCGCGAAAACGTCGACAGAATCTGCGAAGTCACACCCATCCCGGGCAGGATCGCGATATACACTTCCGGATGCCCGAAGAACCAGAACAGATGCTGCCACAGCAGCGGTGACCCGCCTTTGTGCCCCATGATCTGCCCGTTTACGACAACCAGCGGGACGTAAAAACTTGTACCCAGATTGCGATCCAACAGCAGCAAGATGCCTGCCGAGAGCAGCACGCCAAACGCCAGCAGCCCAAGAATCGCCGTGATGAACCACGACCACACCGTTAGCGGCATGCGCATCATCGTCATGCCTTTGGCCCGCATATCGAGCGTAGTCGTGAGAAAATTCAACGCACCCATCAGCGATGCCAAGCAGAAAATGGCGATGCTCGTAATCCACAAATCGGCGCCCAGCCCTTCGCCCGGCCCCGCTTGCTGCACCGCGCTCAACGGCGGATATCCCGTCCATCCATGAAGCGGCGCTCCACCAGTGACAAAGAATGCCGCGAGCATCACGACAAACGCCACAAACGTCGTCCAGAACGAAAGCATGTTCAGCACCGGAAACGCCATATCCGGCGCGCCGATCTGAATGGGCAGAAAGTAATTTCCAAATCCCCCCTGCGGCGCTGTGGTCAGCACGAAGAACACCATGATCGTTCCATGCATGGTGAGCAAGCTGAGATACGCCTCCGGCTTAATCTCGCCCACGAGCGGCAAAACGGCATTCGGCCAGTACAAGTGGATGCGCATCACCAGCGACAGAAACATCCCCACCCACACCGCCGTGAGCGCCAGGCAGATATATTGAATGCCAATCACTTTGTGATCGAGGCTGAAAATATACTTTCGAATGAACCCCTGAGGACCAGCGTGCGCATGAGGAGTTACTGACGTCGCCATTACTGTTTCTCCGCCTCCCGTGCCGCCAGCCACTTGTCGTAATCCTCCTGGCTGACGACGTGAACCATGCCGTGCATCTTGTAGTGTCCTAACCCGCAGAGTTCGGCGCAGGCAATTTCATATTCGCCGATCTGTGTCGGTGTGAAGTGCATGTGAATATTGAGTCCTGGCACCGCGTCCTGCTTGAAGCGCAACGAAGGGACAAAGAAGCTGTGGATCACGTCCACCGAGCGCAAGCTCAAGTCGACCTCGCGATTGACCGGAAGGTACATCGTTCCCGTGACCACATCGTCTTTCGCCGCCGGATCAGAAGTGTTGAGTCCGACCGCAGCCTCACCGCCGGCGGACGGATCCATCAGCTTAACGCTGGTCCCGCCGAATTTTCCATCCGGCCCCGGATAACGGAAATACCAGGCAAACTGCATGCCCGTGACTTCCACTTGCACCGCTCCCGGCCCCGCAGGATCGAAGCGCTGGCTGGCCCAGACGCGGCTGCCCATCAGATTTAATCCGATAAATAGAACTGTAGTGAGGGCCGTCCACACTACTTCGAGCTTCACATTGCCATGCGAATAATTCACCGCAGGCGAAGAGGGCTGCTCCCGGTAGCGCCATGCCAGATAGCCCAGGGCGAGCTGTGCTGTCACGAAAACAATTCCCATCAGCACGAAGGTCAGAGCGAACTGTCCGTCGATGAATCCCGCGGCCGACGAAGCACCCACTGGCAGCCACCATGTTTTCGCAACAAAAAAATATGTGCTGGCGATGGTAATCAGCCAGATAACGAGCAACATCGCGAGACCCATTCTCCAGTCCTCCGTATGCTAACGACGACAATCGATGATTTCCCACGCCGATTGCCGCGTCCCACAGCGAAAGCAACAGTCGGCGGCGAGTTTACCACAGCTACACTAAGATTTTGCAAGCGAAGTTATTCAAGGTAGTGATGCCGTTTGGTTTTCTGCACGAAACTGTCATCCTGAGCGTAGCCGTTTTTCAGGCGGAGCGAAGAGCCTGCCCTGAGCGAAGCCGAAAGGATCTCCCGCTCAACCGCCTTGCCACGTACGCCAAACTGCACCACTATCATATTCAATAAACACTTGCCGCGAGTTTTACAAATTCGGTGCAAAAATCTGTTTACGAAATTTGCTTATTGCGAAATCAGATCAGCAAACACAAAATGATCGCGAACCACTGTCTCGCCGACCGAAACCGGCAGCGTGGAATTTAGCAAGGGGCCTGCATACACAAAAGAATGGAACTCGCCCCGTTCGCCGCAGGGATCCACCTCATCGGGCAGAGCCGAGAGGAACGCTTCATCGAACTCACAGCCAGCGAAGCCGCGGTCCAGTTTCCCGGTATCGATACAAGTCAGCTTCGCGTGCATACCACACGCGATCATCTCCTCCGCCAGGTCACGAGTTCGCACTCCCCACAGCGGAAATACTGGCGCTAATCCCGTGTCTTTCAGTTGCCTTTCCCGGTAAGCGCGTACATCTTCGAGAAACAGATCGCCAAACGCGATTCCCTCTATCCCTTCAGCGACGGCCATCGAGCAGGCGCGGGCCATCGACGATTCATACTGTTCATTCGAGCAGGGCCAGGGCAACGGCACGGCCCAGAGCGGAAGCCCGGTCGCCACAGCCTGCTGCTCCACCAGTTCACGCCTGACCGCGTGCATGGCAACGCGATCTGCCACTTCATTGAAGGTAGTCAACAGCCCAACCACTTCATACTCCCCTCGCTGGCGCAGCATGTACAGACTCCAAGCGCTGTCCTTGCCGCTGCTCCACGATAAGAGAATGCGCTCCATGGGTGGTTAAAGAAAAATCTGCCACAGATCACAGGGATTTCCCCGGATAACCCAAAACCGGATAACCCAACACACGAGAAATGAAAACAGAAATCCCCAGTATTCCTCTGTGTCCTCTGTGTTAAAGATTTTGCATCGAATCCCTGCAAATCCGTGAAATCCGCGGCCACGTTCTATTTCTCACTCCATTCCGGCACTCGTCCCGGAGTCCAAGGCGCGCCGGCAGCCTCCATATCCTTCTCCAGCTTAGCGAAATCAACTTCAACCAGCGCACGAAGCCTTCCAAGCTGGTCCGCAAACTCCCCCGCAGCGATGTTGTAGTCGTCAACGTGGCTTTGTGTTGGCTTAGCCAAAGAAAAGCGCTCACCCTCCATAATGGCCTGCATGCGATCGTTGATAGAGGACGGCACCGGTTCATTACGCTTCTGCATTTCCGTATCTCCACGCAGCGCCCGCAGGATTTCGCGATTCTTCTGCTCAATCGAATCCGCCGCTGCACTCAGCTGCTTTTCCTCAGCGGGAGCCTCCCGCAAGGCTGCACGAATATCCTTGAGCCTCGTCTCCACGTCCTCGGCCGTATGCACTGCGCCGGAGACTGCGCGATAAATACGAGCCACCTTGCGCTGAAACTCCTCTTGCGCCGCACGGTCCGAAGCAGTGAGTGACGAAGTACCATCCGCCACCACCTTAAAGTTCTGCGCTCCCGCCAGTTCCGTCACTACTCCATCCAGCCTTTGAAACATGCGCACCGAGTAACTTCCAGACATCACCAGTGGCCCCAGCGCTGCCGCCGGCGGAAAATCTTCACCTTCTTCAGTATGTTCGCGCAGAGAAACCGGAGGATAGCGCAGGTCCCACGCCGCCCGCTGAAAGCCAGAATCAATGCCGCCTTCCACACGGCGAATCGGCGAACCTGATTCGTCGTACACAATGAAGTACATCTCTGGCTTCGCTTCTTCCGATTCGGCCCGCAGTTCGTCCTTCGTCGGATAAGGCAGCGTCTGATTTTTCTTGGCGGCTTCCTTCTCTGCATCCTGACGTTTTTCCTTCTTCGTCTTCAGCTTCTCTTTCAGGTAGGCCGTGAATACCGCTCCATAGGGAGGGTTATCCGCCGTATAAAACGCGTCCCCCTGAAAAGCTTTCTTCGGACCGCCCAGCGGATGGCGCTCGATATACAACAAGGAATCTTTCACCGGAAACAGCCCCGCGGCCTGCTCCAAAGATTCAGCCTTGATCTGCCGCAGCGCTGAAATCTCATCGAGCACATAAAAGCCGCGCCCAAAAGTTGCAATGACCAAATCGCCTTCGCGCGCCTGCACCACCATGTCGCGCACCGCAATTGTCGGCAGCCCGCCCTTAAGTTGCACCCAGCGCTGGCCGCCATCGATCGTAAAGAAAGCGCCGAACTCAGTCCCCGCAAACAGCAAGTTGGGATTTACCGTATCCTCGGCAAAAGCATAGACAGTCCCGTTTTCAGGCAGGTTCCCCGCAATCGAAGTCCACGTCTTTCCTGCATCCGTCGATCGCAACAGGTACGGCTTGAAATCTTCATTCTTATGATTGTCAAATGCGGCATAGACGGTAGTTGCGTCGTGATGCGACGCCGCCAGACGGCTGACGTATGTCGTATCAGGCACGCCGGGAAATTTCTCGTACTTCGTCCAACTCTGCCCGCCGTCAGCTGTGACCTGAATAAGCCCATCATCGGTCCCCACATAAATCAGGTCTTCTTTTTTCGGCGACTCCGACAGAGCCACAATATTTCCGTAGAACGACGTCGATGCATTCTTCGCCACCGCATCCGGATCCCACACCTTCCCCATCACTGGCAATTGATTGCGGTCGATCTGTCGCGTCAGATCGCCGCTGATTGCCTTCCACGTGTCGCCCCGATCGTCGCTGCGAAACAATTTGTTCGCCGCAAAATAAAGCCGCGTATGCGAATGCGGCGAGATAATTACCGGCGAGTCCCAATTCCATCGCAGCGGAGGCTCGCCCTTGCCCTCCTGCGGCTGCAACACCAGTTCCTGTCCCGTGGGCTTGTCGTAACGCACCAGCACACCGTATTGAGACTCCGAATAAACCGTATTCGCATCCACCGGATCGACCACCGACCGAAATCCGTCCCCCCCGGTCGTAACATACCAATCGGAATTTACAATCCCGTTCAGGTTGCGCGTCCGCTCCGGACCGCACCACGAAAAATTATCCTGCGTGCCGCCGCACACGTTGTAGAAGGGAAGTGCATTGTCTACCGCTACGTCATAAAATTGTACCGTCGGCAGGTTCGCCTTAAACTCCCAGTTCTTCGCGTCATCCCACGTCTCATACATGCCGCCATCCGATCCGAAAAGCCAGTGCTTGGTGTCGTCCGGATCGATCCACAGCGCGTGATCGTCGCCGTGGTGGCTCGTCTCCTCCACCTTGTGTAGCGTCTTACCGCCATCCAGCGACTCGCGCATGGTTACGTTCATGACAAAGATACGGTCAACATTTCTCGGATCGGCACCCACCCGCGCGTAATACATCGCGCCCACATCGAATTCATTCCGCCGCTCCCAAGTCGCTCCCCGGTCATTCGATCGGAAGATTCCGCCCTTGCCATCGGCAGCCTCAACGGTGGCATACACTACACTCGGATCAGCCGGCGAAACCGCCAGCCCAATTCTTCCCAGGTCAACTGTGGGCAGGCCAGACTTCAGCTTGTTCCAGGTGGCGCCAGCGTCGATCGATTTGTAGATCCCGCTCTCGGGCCCGCCATCGATCAGCGTAAACACATGCCGCCGCCGCTGGTAAGCGGACGCATAAACTATGTCCGGATTCGACGGATCAATCGCCACATCCGCCACGCCGGTGTTCTCGCTGATCGTCAGCACTGCCTTCCAGTTCTTTCCGCCGTCGGTCGTCTTATACAGCCCGCGATCGCCGCCCGGCCCCCACAACGGCCCCTCCGCCGCGACATACACCACCTTCGAATCTCGCGGATCGATCACCACCCGCCCAATATGCTCGGATTTTTTCAGTCCCAAATTCTGCCAATTCTTCCCGCCGTCATCCGATCGATAAATCCCGTCGCCATACGAAACGCTGCGCTGCGAGTTGCTCTCGCCCGTCCCCACCCACACCACTGCCGGATCACTCGGATCGAGCGTCACCCATCCGATGGAATACGAGCCTTCTTTATCGAATACCGGAGTCCACGTCGTTCCGTCATTCACCGTCTTCCACACTCCGCCCGAAGCCACGCCCACGTAATACTCAAACTTGTTTTTGGGATTCACCGCGATCGACATCACCCGCCCCGAAGCCACCGCCGGCCCAATCGACCGAAACGCAAGCCCGGAAAAAGTGTCAGCAGTCATTCCGCCTTTCTTTTCCTCAGCCGGGGCTTCCTTCTTCTCATCCTTCTTTTGATCCTTCTTTTGACCCTTCTTAGCCGCAGGCGCAGGCACAGCGGTCTTATCCGCGTCCTTATCCTGATCCTGTGCCGATGCAGCGAAGCCCAGCAGCAAAAGAGCGAGAACGAAGCTCAGGCACAGTGTGATGGAAGAATGCTTTTGGGTGGCGCAGCGCTTCAGCGCTGCGATCAAAGTATCCAGATTAGCGCGGGCTTTAGCCCCCGAGGTAATCTGCTCAAGCCCATCAGTCTGCCGATTCAATTTCACATGCGCTCCAATCCAAAGTTTTCCAAAACCGATATGTATACAGGATTCCGGCAAAAGAATCATCAAAACAAAGCGCACCTACAGCTGCCTGCAACCCTGATCGACGGCGTCATCCCGACGCCCCGCGCTTTCTCCAGCGGGGCGAGGGATCTCGGATGAGCCATCCATTCCTGGCCGCCCCATCAGCGCGACAGTCCGTTGAGCCCAAAGATGCTTGACCGCGAACGCGCTTCCATCCATATTGGACTGAGATGTCCCAACCTCGAGGTAACTTGACCGCCGACCCTCCTCCGTTCAGACTGGCGTACGATGTACGCCGATCAAAAGTTCGCCGTCATAGTAAAGGGCATATTGGCCGGGTTCGTTACATTCGTAGGCGTGGAAATCGCCGCCGCAGCTCTGTCCGTCATCGTCAGACTAGTCGAGGAGTACACCCACTGGTTCAACCTCGGGGACTCGTGGAACGCTTGGCTCGGCGTTGTATTCTTGTTCTGGGGCGCACTCCCAGCAATCTTCCTCGGCCTGATCGTCTGCGCCCGAACCATCAAGTCGGGACGGAACCAGGAATCGACAAGCATCCGTTAAAATCCCTCCATGCCACCGAAGCCCCAGCCCCACGGCCACGACACCCGTTACATGAAGATGCAGAGGAACAACTGCTTCGTCTGCGGTATGAACAATCCTGACGGCATGCGCCTTAAGTTCCTCCTCGACGAAGAGCGCCAAACCTTCATCTGCCGCTTCCGCCTCGGTAAGCGTTACACCGGACCGCCGGGCCACTGCCATGGCGGCATCATCGCATGCATCCTCGACGATGCCATGGGCAAAGTAAACAAGCTCCATCATGTCGTCGCACTCACTCGCGAGATGACGGTTGAATATCTAAAGCCCGTGCCGCTGCACGTGGCGCTGCGCGTCGAAGGCCGCGAGGTCGAAGTCCGCGGACGAACCCACATCAACACCGCCGAAATCCTCAACGAAAAAGACGAAGTCCTCGCCCGCAGCCGCGGCACCTTCATCGCCATCGACCCCGAAAAAATGTTTTCCAAATACGTCGAAAGATAGCCGTCCAGCCTTCAGCTACCAGCAATGTGGGGACAGCCGCCCTCGGCTGTCCAGCCGGCCAAAGCTCGGCAGTTTTGCTGACAGCCAATTCACCCCAAAGCAAAATACATCAGCTGAACTTCTCGATGACCTTTTGCCAGGCCTCGCGTCTAGAAGACATGCGTTCGATCAGATTAACAATTGTTATTCTTGCCGCCGTTGTCTCAGTCTGGGCGCAGGATGCTGAGCTCAAAACTGCCGACGCTGTTCTCGACCGCTACAAGCAGGTTCTCGGTGGCGTCAACGCCATACAAAAAGTCCAATCGGAAACTATCCAGGGAGAAATCGAAGGAAGCGACATGGCAGGCAAAGCGGCCTTCACCTATTACGCCAAACCCTTCATGACGCTGATTAAAGTCACCCGACCCGACGGTACCAAGATCCTCGCCGGATTCGACGGCAGCGTTTCCTGGTCCGTCACTCCGCAAGGCGCGAGCATCGATAAGGATACCGCGCTCGATGCCATACGCCGCGATGCCGACCTGCAATACCCGCTACACCAGCCCGATTATTTTCAAAAGCTCGAACTCGCTGGTGTTACCGATTTTGAAGGCCGCCGCTGTTATTGGCTTCACGGCACGACCCACTGGGGCAAAGATAATAATCAGTTCTACGACGTTCAAACCGGATTGCTTGCCGGCTACCGCTTTCAGGCTGACGACTCGTCCAAGACTGTCATGACCGCCCTGTTCGAAGACTACAAAAACTTCGGAGGCCCGTTGGTTGCCACGAAAAATACTTCGCGCAACGGCGATCACTTTCAGACCTTCACCTACAAGTCCGTGAGCTACGAGCCGCTCGCCGACTCTCTCTTCGAGCTGCCGCAAGCCGTCATGGCCTTGATGAAGCAATAGCCGATCCCGCCGGGGTACCGCGAATGATGAATGCCCTGTAAAATGGAAACAGTCGGTAGCTGCGCCGCCGGCTCATCCTTCGCGCTTGCGAAAAGGTACCCACGGTATCCACAACATGTCCCAAAACAACGGTAGCTCCACCAGCCTCCGCCTCAAGACCGGCCTCGCCGAAATGCTCAAAGGCGGCGTGATTATGGATGTGACCAATGCCGAGCAGGCTTCCATCGCCGAAAAAGCCGGAGCCGTGGCCGTCATGGCCCTCGAGCGCGTGCCCGCCCAGATCCGCGCCGAAGGTGGCGTCGCCCGCATGGCCTCTCCCAAAAAGATTCGCGAGATCATGGCCACCGTCTCCATCCCCGTGATGGCCAAGTGCCGCATCGGTCATTTTGCCGAAGCGCAAATCTTGCAGGAACTCGGCGTCGACTACATTGACGAATCCGAAGTGCTCACTCCCGCCGACGAAGCCCACCACGTCGACAAGCACGCCTTCAAAGTCCCATTCGTCTGCGGGGCGCGCAATCTCGGCGAAGCCCTGCGCCGCATTGCCGAAGGTGCAGCCATGATCCGCACCAAGGGTGAGGCCGGCACCGGCGACGTAGTCCACGCCGTCAAGCACATCCGCCAGATCGTGCAGGAGATGAAAATCCTCACCGTCCTCGGCGAAGAAGAACTCTACGCCAAAGCCAAAGAGCACGGCGCTCCCTACGAACTGGTAAGGATGGTCGCCAAAACCGGCAAGCTCCCCGTCCCAAATTTCAGCGCGGGAGGCATAGCCACGCCCGCTGACGCCAGCCTCGTCATGCAGCTCGGCGCCGAAGCAGTCTTCGTAGGCAGCGGCATCTTCATGAAAGATTCCACAACCTTCGCCGACCCCGTCGAAGCAGAAAAGCGCGCCCGCGCCATCGTGAAAGCCGCCACGCATTTCAACGACCCTAAAGTATTACTTGAAGTCAGCGAAGACCTGGCAGGAGCGATGAAGGGGCTGGCAGTCGCGGGGATGGATGAAGCGCAGATGCTGCAAACTCGGGGATGGTGAATTCAGGGGATCTGAGTTGAGGAGATAATGCGCTTTTGGGTGGCGCAGCGCTTCTAGCGCTGCGATTCAAGCGCCAATACTGAGCGGCTTGAGCCGCTGAGGTGCTTCATCTAACTGAACCTCTGGCCATGCTGAACAATAGGGATACTTTTCAGGACTAGCGGCCAATCCTCTCTTGACAGCATTCCGCCGAATATATTCCCGGAAAGAGAAATATTCCTCAGCATCTCTCACACGGCGGTCATAATAGCTAGGTTGCCAAATTTCATGCGCAAAGCCCAACTCTTTTTTCGCTCGATAAGACAATCCGCCCTTGATTAGCTGCATACTCCGTTCCAATGTTTCGAGCGAACTGATCAGTAGGTGAAAATGATCCGGCATGACCACAAATTCATGCAGCAGATATTTTCCCTGGCGGCGATAGTGAGAGAGAACGTCGACAAACAGACTCGCCATTCTGTCTGACTGAAGAATGTTCCTCTTCTGAAATGTCGAGGCGGTGATGAAATAGCAACTATATCCGGTGTTGCCTCGGCGGGGAGCGGCCATGGAAAGCACCTCAGCGGCTGAAGCCGTCCACACTTCCGTCACTGTATCGCAGCGCCGAAGGCGCTGCGCCACCCAAAGGCAGGAAATTTTCTGCCGCCTCCCAATTTGGAATACCTGGAATAGCGGCGAGGTGTCTAGGGTGAACCACCTTTCGCAGCTTTCGAAGGGCGTGATTTCCAAACTGTAGAATTAAGTGATTTTGGGTGGCGCAGCGGTTTACCGCTGCGACTGGGGCGCACAAAATTGAGCGGCTTCAGCCGCTGAGGCGCCGTGCGCAGAGGCAGCTTGGCTCCGTCTGGCTTGTCACACTACTAAAGAGGGCGCCTCGGGGCTGAAGCCCGATGGTTCGTCATTTAGGGTCTCTGATCGCAGCGCCGAAGGCGCTGCGCCACCCAAAGGCCTCCTCACATGTCTCGCAAAACCACATGGGCACCTATCCGGGATCTTTGGACCTAAAACGGAAATCTGTAAAATCGCTCGCGCCTTAGATGCCGCAGCAATTCCTAGATTTCGTTAGTAACCTGCACCGTTGGTTCATACTATCAACCCTGGCTGTCTCAATACTATCTGCCACTGTATCCGTGCTCGCTCAGTACGTCGGGCTGATTAGATAACCGTGTCGGCTCCAGGCCGCCGAGTAAACTTGGTGCGCTCAAGCAACCAGGGCTCGGAGGAAAGGAGCCGAGCACATGCAGATTGTAGGTTGTGATTTACATACGCGCTACCAGCAGATTGCGATGCTGGACCAGGAAACGGGCGAGTTAGTCGAGCGCCGGTTAGAGCACGAAAGCGGAGAGGCCCGGGCGTTTTACGCAGCGCTGTCGGGCCCGGTGCGAGTGGGGATCGAAGCGACTGGGCACACACGCTGGTTTGAGCGGATGCTGGCCGAGTTGGGGCACGAGCTCTGGATCGGAGATGCGGCGCAGATCCGGGCGTCAGTGGTGCGCAAGCAAAAGACGGATGCGCGCGACGCAGCGCACTTACTGGAATTGCTGCTGAGCGAACGCTTCCCGCGCATCTGGCGGCCGACGATAGCGGAACGCGATCTGCGGCAGTTAGTGTGGCATCGGCAGAAGCTGGTGTGGATGCGCAATGCGGTCGGTAATCAACTGCACGCGTTGGCGATGGGCGAGGGCGTGTGCCGGAAAAAGAAGTTGTTCACGAAGAAAGGCCGGGTCGAGTTGGAAGGGTTGGGGCTGGGAGTCTGGGCGAGCTATCGCCGGCAGGAGTTACTGACGATGCTCGATCCGTTCGACGATTCACTCGGCGAACTGGATCGCGCGGTGGCGGAGCAGGCGGAACAGAATGCGGCGGCAGTTCTGCTGATGACGCATCCGGGAGTAGGTCCGGGGACTTCGCTGGCGTTCGTGTTGACGCTGGGACCGGTGGAGCGGTTCGAGCGCAGCAAACAGGTGGTGAGTTATCTGGGTCTGAATCCGCGCGAGCACTCTTCGGGCGGGCGGCAGCGACTGGGAGCGATCTCGAAACAAGGCAATCCCATGATGCGCTCGCTGCTGGTGGAGGCCGGAACACCGCGGCGGCGGTTGGATGGCGAGTTACGGCAAGACTATCAGCGGCTGAAGTTGCGCCGGGGCAGTGGCGTAGCGAAGGTCGCGATCGCCAGGAAGCTGGCGGTACGGATGTACTGGATGCTGCGCGGCCAGGCCAGTTATGCGCAGCTGGTTCGCATGCAAGGCAGCCCGTGGGCCACCCTGGTGAAGGAGTAACTCATCGTTGGGCTGATTGGGCGCCTTGCCTCCCCGAAGAAGTCGGGGAGTCTGAACAACGAATCATGGTCGGAAGTCAGTGACCGGATAGATGGTTGGTGGAACCAAACTTCCACCGCAGGATTCTGAAAAGCGGGCCTTGGTCGCATGAGCAAAGCAACACCAACACCAAGAACAACCGCAACACCAAAACCTTCCACGAAAGGAAAAGTCAAAACCTTTCGCTGGTCCACGTGTCTCTTGACAACGCCGACACGGTTATAGAGGGTGGCCCATCCTTCGCGCCTTTCGAAGGGTGGGATTTCCGGATGCCCGCAGCCTAGGTCTTTTTGGTCGCGCAGCTTGTGTCTCAGCGTAAAATGTACTCATGAGCACAGAAGTTGCCGACATTTTGAAAAAGGCTTTAGCTCTTCCTCCCGAAGCGCGGGCGGCGATTGCCGGATCGCTCCTCGAAAGCCTCAACGACGCTCCAGCCGACGAAGGCGTCGAAGCCGCCTGGTCCGAAGAGATCAAGCGCCGTATCGAAGAGATTGATTCGGGCAAGGTTCAGATGATTCCTTACGAGGAAGTGCGGCGGCGCCTTGCAGCCCGGCTGTCCGATGCCGCCCGCTAAGCCATATCACTTCCATCCGGAAGCATGGCAGGAATTCGAAACTGCCGACAACTGGTATCGCCAGCAAAGTCCCGACATCAGCATCAGGTTCGTGGCTGCCATTTACGAAGCGTTGGAAGACATCGCCCGCTGGCCGCAAACCTGGACCGCCTATCTACACGGTACAAGAAAATTCGTTCTCCAAAGGTTTCCCTACGCAGTGATCTACCGGGAGAAGGAGTCGGCGGTTCAGATTCTCGCGATCGCCCACGGCCATCGTCGGCCAGGATATTGGAGAGGTCGCCTCTGATACCACGACGCCGCGTTGTCAATCATTGACATTCCGTGGCGGGTGGCCCGGGTTTCCGGCTCGAATTCCCAGGTCTCGCAAAACTACAAAACCCTTCGGCGGGGTGGCGCAGGTCTCACCGTGTCTCGCGGGTGGCCCATCCTTTGCGCCTTTTGCAAAGGGTGGGATTTCCGGGATTCCTCGAAGCGGAGACCCCAGCTTGTCGATACTCAGGAATGCGATGATTCGGCGTCAAGGAGGAAAAGCAGGTTCCTCGCCGGGCTTGACGCCCGACTCGGAATGACAAGAGTTTGGGAGCTTACGGCGCGGCTGAAGCCGCGCCCTTTCAAATCGCAGTGGTGACCAACCTCGGCGAGCACCGACCCAATTCGGCACATCCTCAACAATCTCGTAACCAATGACCTTGCCGTTTCCATCCGCGCGGGCCAATCTCTGTCAGGGCCCGTGGTGTAAGGGAAACAGCGAGAGGTCCTTCGTTTCACTCAGGATTTCGGCACGCGGCTCAGACGCCGCGTAAACGCCTCAAGTTCGAATCCCGCCGGGTCCATTCTCCCCTTTGTGAAGGAGAAATTTATTGGGGAGAAAATGCAGAGATAATCTCCTCAAGTAACTTGACAGTGCAGTTGCCTTCACCAATACTGAAATAGACAGAGTGCTTACACCATGTGATTTTGACAATGGCCCCGAATCTCCGGGGCCATTGTTCTTTCTGGCGTGGCCCGGTTCCTCGCCGGGCTTGACGCCCGACTCGGAATGACAAGAGCTTTTTGGAGCTAACGGCTCGGCTGAAGCCGCGCCCTTTCAAATCAGCGAAGTGTTGTCAAGAGCCTGGAGGCGAGGTTTTGGATTCGGCGCGGTGCGTGATTGTCCGAGGAGATGAGCAGAGGATAGCTTCCGTCCGGTGCGATTCGATTTCCAATATGCGGGTCTCGTGCGCCAACAAAGACACATCGTCCGCTAACCAAGACACATCGAGTGCGTCTATTTTCGGCAGCAGTCTTATCACAAAGGTCAAAGATGAAGGAGCACCTCCGATGAAGCATGCAATCGCGCTCGTAGGTTCGGTCCTGGTTCTAATGCTTTCACTTCCGTGCTACGCACAAAATCAACCGCAGCCTGCGACCCTGCGCAGTCTCCTGCTGCACGAGTTGCACACTACCCATACTGAGGCGGACTGGTTTGTGCCGATCAGTGTTGCGGTCGATGGGCTGACTGCAGAACAAGCGAACTGGCAGCCGCCCGGTGGAGGGCACTCTGCCGGACAGCTCACTTATCATCTGCTGTTTTGGAATCGCCGCAACCTTGCGAAATTTAAAGGCGAGACGCTGGAAAAATTCAGTGGCGATAACGACGAGACCTTCGTGAAATTTGACAGCAAACAATGGAACGACACGGTCAAGCAGCTGGATCAGGTGATGACAGACCTGGAGAAATTTGTCGAATCGGCCGACGATCAGAAGCTGGCATCGTGGGCGACGACGATTGGGAATATCTGCACCCATAATGGCTACCATGTTGGGCAGATCGTCTATGTCCGCAAGTTGCAGGGGTCGTGGAATCCGGAGAAAGGCGTGAAGTAGGCTGCAGGCTGCCCACCCTTTGCGGCTTTCGAAGGATGGGATTCCCGAGGCCTGAACTTTTCCCCTAACTACAGGAGCCGCGCTCCGTCTAACCGATAGTCCAGCTAACCGATAGTCGAAAGGAGAATAACAATGAAGCGGTGTTCGCTTGCCCCGGTCGTCCTCATGCTGCTCGCCCTCGTCGGAAGCAGCCTTCACGCTCAATCCCAACCGCAAGCTCCGCTCCCGGCAAGTTCTCGAGCCGACGAGATGCTGGATCGCTGGAACGCGATCGGGAACAAACTCATCGCCATGGCCCAGGATTTTCCCGAAGAAAAGTACGATTACAAGTTGCAGAAAGACGAGCGCACCTTCGCCTTAAATCTTCTGCACCTCGCCGCACTCGATTTCATCGTCATCCGCGGGGTTTCCGGTTCCAACATCGGGCCCGACTTCGGCGAAGGCGACAACCCTTCGCGGGACGCGTTCAAGACCAAGGCCGACGTGGTGAAGTTCGTTCAGCAGGCCGTCGCCGACGGCGCGGATGTGATCAAACAGCAGGGCGACGCGGGCCTCGACAAAACCATTCCCTGGGGGAAAAGGATGCGGCACAGTTCCGACCTCTGGATCTTCGCCATCGAGCACAGCGCGGAGCACTACGGCCAGCTCGTGGTGTACTATCGCGCGAACAACCTGGTGCCCCCGGATTCGCGCCGGCAATAATGCGGTTGGAAAAGTTCTCGACCGCGGGGCTGGCCCGCGTTTCGCGCAGTTGCTGCAAACGCAGTTGCTGCAAACAGTGATGGTCGCGGCGATTGATGGCGCGGCTCAGTCCGCGGGCAGCGCCCTGGCTATTAACAGCGCCATCCCGCCGAACAGCAGGGTATCGAAAACAAAGTTGATCGCGTCCGTCATCAGGGAAGGATCACGAGTCACGGCGAGAATCGGCAAGTAGAGAAATACAGTGAGCAGAGTCATCACAACACCGATCGAGGCAGCGGCGGAGCGTCGCCATTTGTTGAGGAGCAATGCTGTTCCCGCAACCAGCAGGAAAGCCCCCACGGGGTATCCCCAGAGCGCGTGAAGCGGAACCCATGCCGGCGTCAGCTTCGAGTCTGGAACTCCCGGGGCAAACTCCGGATGAAGCAACTGCTCCACCCCAAAGTAAATTACGGCAATCGCTACGAAGAAACGGCCAATCAGGATCATCCAATTCCGCCTTCCCGTCCGCGGTTCCTGGCTCTGGCTGCCGGCAAGGGCCCACGCACCCCCGGCGAAGGCTGATTCTCTCAGCACAAAGTTCCAGGCGAGCCGGTTCCCCGGATGGGCAATGGCGAACGGCAGATCCATCATCAGGACGAACAGGAAAAACATCACGCCCAGCAGTGTGGCTGAAAGGCGTACGAACCTCATCGCGACCAGACTGGTCGCAGCGGAGATCAATGCGCAGCCGACGAAGTATGTCCAGAACAGACGCGCCGGCATCCACACCGGAACCAACTGCATGATGAGCCGTGCGTCAACGAAATGTTCAGCTCCGAACGTCGCCAGCGGGGTGGCGACGAACACGGTCCCTAGCGCGATCAGCTTGCCCAGGCCACGGGCCGCCACCAACTCTTTTCTGACGGCGACCAAACCTGCGATAAGAAAAGTCAGCCCAGCGAACCAGAGCCAAAATACGAAGTGTGTAAACATGAGCGACTCTCCTTCGCGGATCTCCACGAAACAGTCGGCATCCGGGCCACGCGGAAGTATATCCCTATGCGAATGCGCACGCGGGCCGCAGCGCCAATTCCAACAGCCTGATTCAGCGTTATACTGCTCGCCAGCCCGGCAGCGTATTCGCTTAAGCGCCCGGAACAACAGGATCAGTGATTCACACGGAGGCACGATGCTTCGAGAAGGAGCGCTAAAGATTGTGCTGGTGGTGGTTGGGTTACTCTTTCTGGCTTTGGTTTATCCGATGACGACGTTCTTCTCGCAGGATCCGGCGCTGTCGATGATGCTGAGCCTGTACGTTACGCTGGGAATTTTTTTGCTATGGGCAGCGCGGAACCCGCCGGCGCATCGTAGCCTAATCGCTTTCACGGCGTGGTCGAGTTTTGCTCATGCCGCGATTATGGGTACGCAGGCCTACCTAAAAGTAGTGCAGCGCCAAGAACTGTTTGGTGTCGGCGTGCTCATTCTTATTGGAGCGCTCCTGGTCATGCTGGCTCCGTTAAAGGCGGGTGGCCCTGGTCTCGCCTCCTCCCATGTCTCGCAACAGAAAGCGAGAGATGGGGTACCAGGCCGTGGTTAGGTTCTCGCGCGGGGCGGGCTGACCTGCCTCCCAGGATTGTGGCACACATCACTCCGACCCGTGCCTCGGCGCACAGACAAAATCATTCGAGGGCCGAAATATATAGGTGGGCTATTAGGGCCATCCGCCGTGACTCTGTGTGGAGGTGTACCATGCGCCCAAGGCTGATTATTACTCTGCTGCTGCTCACTGGAGTCTGCATCGCGCAAAGCCAGAAGAGTTCGGGGGCTCCGGATCGAGATCAGGCGGCGCGCAATCCCATCGAGGGAGCAAAGATTTTTCAATACCACTGCGCCGCGTGTCATGGAGCGAATGGGCGAGGGCATGGGCCGGCATCCCTTGCTCTAAAGCATGCGGTTCCTGACCTGACCCTGATCTCGCAAAGAAATGGCGGGAAGTTTCCCGCCCAGCGTGTAAAGGAAATCATCGAAGGAAAACCAACTGCACCGCCCGCCCACGGTGATCGCGAGATGCCAATCTGGGGACCAATCTTCCATCAGATCGAAGCCGACCAAGATTGGGGAGAGGTAAGATTGGACGCCATCACCCGGCAGGTGGAGTCAATTCAGCAAAAGTAGGGCAGCGCAGACGACCTATGTGCTCGATCCGCGCTTCGATCATGGCCACGAATTTCGGCGTGTGGCTTTCAACCCTCCGACTCTTGGCACGGCACAACTCCATCAAGCAGTTGCGGCGCTGGTTTCTTCCATCCGCTTTGCAGCTCTGGGCAGTTCGAACTTCAGCAACCCCGCCTGTAGTTCGACCACTGCTCCTTCTGGGTCAACCGCTGTTGGAAGATCGATTATCCGCAAAATCTGATCAGGGTAAGAGTCGACGCGCTCGGTCTTTTCCCTTTCGGCCTGGGTGGCAGCAACCTCTTTTTTTCCGAGGATCGCAACCCGTTTGGGCTCGACGCTGACCTGGAGTTCTTTCTCTCCGAAGCCGAGGACGTTGGCGTGAAGACTAAGCCGGTCTTCTGATTCGAAACTCGCGATCGATACCGGGTGCAACACTTCCGACTCCGCCTGGAACCAGTCCTCCCAGTCGTGGCCCTGCTCACGGCCGCGCTTTTCGAACAACTCAAAAGCCCTGCGGGCAATCGCAAGTTGCACTGGTTGCATCTCCCAGCGCAACTTTTCGGGATCGCGCGGTTGCAAGAGCGTGGCTGGCGTCTCAGCTATGCGTGCAGATGTTTTGGTGGGTTTCATAACAGCCTCCTTCCAATACTGCAATGAAAGAGGATCGCTCGGCCGCTTGTCGAAATCAGCAAACAGACTGAAGCGAACCGTTGTGGTTAGGCCGATGATTGGTAGAGAACACTTCCGCCTACTCAATTCTCCTCGCCCTTTAGCTGCTTTGCCGTGATCCACGTCACTACGCAACATTTCTCTACAGAGATGGCAGGATTAGATCAAACCGCTGTGACGCTGATCACTGAGAATCGAGCCCCTCGGGAATAACATATTTGTTACCAGAAAAAACTGGGATAGGTCCGTTCCTTAGCGTTCTCGTGTCTTGAACAGAAGGAGGCTGCCATGCCGCTTAACAAGCTGCGCGAGTTTCTTGACACTTACAACATCCGCTACCTGATTTTTTCTCACTCGCTTGCGTACACGGCGCAAGGCATCGCCGCACTTACGCACATCTCGGGAAAAGAGCTAGCCAAAACGGTGATCGTAAAAATTGATGGGGATCTGGCGATGGCGGTCGTTCCCGCGTCCCGCCATGTCGATCTCCGGCTGCTAAAGCAAGCCACGGGCGCCCGCACGGTGGAGCTTGCTTCAGAGCAGGAGTTCAAGGACAAGTTCCCCGATTGTGAGGCCGGCGCCATGCCGCCGTTCGGAAACCTCTACGGTATGGCCGTCTATGCGGACGAGAGCTTAACCTCGATTAAGGAGATCACGTTCAACGCGGGCACGCATCGCGACCTTCTGCGGATGGATTGGGCCGATCTGGTAAGACTCGTAGAACCCAAAATTGTCCAGATCACAAAATCGAGAGTCGCCGAGACTGCCGCCTAGGCGTGGCAGTCGGGCCGTCGGTTCCACGCCGGCACAGGTTTCCGGGATCACCTCTTAACTACCCTGCCAGCAAAGCCACACCTGCGGCCACGAGACTGGCAGCAATCCATCGCCGGCGATCGACGCGCTCGTGGAGAAAGATTTTAGCGGCCACGGCGTTGCCGATGAAGGTGAGGGAAGCAGCAGCAGGAGCGACCAGGCTTACATCTCCCCAGGAGAGCGCGAACAGCAGGCTGAAGAAAGCCACGGCCATGGCCGTGACCCCGAAGAGAAAGTTGGGATTGCCCAGCGTGCGTCCGATCACCATGCCGAGTCCGGCGCGGCGCCACAAGGCGCCAACATCCCCAACCTGCTTCATAGCGCGGGCCAGCAGAACATCGCCCACCACGGAGGCGAAAACAATCGCGAGAATTGCGCTCCATGTGTAAACGGCTCTCATAGTTCCACCTCGCTGGGCGCCCCATTTCTCGCGTCCTTCGTTAGAAGTGGAGCCTGTGCCGCGACGGCGCACGCTTCCACTGCCGCCGCGGCGGCTTCCGCGTTGGGAGCAGTGGTGGGGTGCGCAGGATGATGTTCGGTGATCTCCGGCCCACCCGCAATGAATCCCACGCCTCCAGTGATCAACGCAATTCCCAGCCAGCGCAGGGGACTTACATGCTCGTGCAAGACGAATCTTGCGACCAGCGCGAGCAGAACATACCCAAGAGAGGTTGCGGGCAGCACATAAGTGAGGTCGGCCCACGAGAGAGCGGTCATGTAGGTGCCGAAAAAAGCCAGCAGGAAGAGAATTCCAACCGCGACCCACGGATTGAGCACCGCTAAGATAATGCCTTGCAGATGATTAAGTGAGATGCTGCCGGTTTGCTTCATCCCGTGAGAGAGCATGGAGTCGCCAGTCGCCGCGAACACCGTGACTCCTGCCAGCACAAGATACTTGCGAAAGTTCACTGGAAGTTTGTGCCTTTACCACGGAGGCACAGAGGCACAGAGAAAATCTCGAAATCTTCTTGTTTTTCTGGCTTCATTCGTGTGCCTTCGGATCACCGCAGAAACCTTACCGGTAGATGTGAATGACCTCACAAACGAACCTCAACCACCGAGGCCCGTCGCACGGCTACTTATCACGCCTTGACGAGCTCAGCCGCAGCCTCGTCGCTATGTCGCTTGACCATCTTGTTGCGCTGCGAACGGAGCTTCAGGAAGGTCTTCGCTTCTTTGTACAGCCGCCTGCGATCGTTGCTGTCGAATGCAGCCTTCTTCAATATGCGGAAGACAGCCTTGGGCCTGAAGTAATACTCGTCGTAAAAGCGATGCACAGCCGAAAGAATGTCATCCGCAGGCAGTCCCGGATATTGAATGTGCGCCAGTTGGTGCCCGCCTTCATCCACCATCTTGTTGTCACCCACCATGAATCCATTTTTCACCGCATAGTCGTAGAGTTCAGTGCCTGGATAAGCATGGGCCACCGAAACTTGGATGGTTTCGACATCCAGCTCTTTCGCGAATTTGATGGTGTTGTTGATGGTCTCGTGCGTTTCGCCCGGCAGACCCATAATGAAGTCGCCGTGAATGACAAGTCCCAGCTTGTGGCAATCTTTGGTGAACTGCAGTGCCCGCTCGATGGTTGCACCCTTTTTGATGTTCTTCAGAATCTGCTGATCGCCCGACTCGTAGCCCACAATAAGCAGCCGGCAGCCAGCCTCCTTCATCGCCTTGAGCGTCTCGTAATCGGTGGTGACACGCGACGTGCACGACCACGTCAGGCCCAGCGGCTTCAGCTTGGCGCAGAGTTCGATGGTGCGCGCCTTCTGAATGTTGAAAGTATCGTCGTCGAAAAAGAATTCTTTCACTTCTGGCCAGTACTGCTTCACCTTCGACATCTCGGCGGCCACATCGTCGGTCGAGCGCTTGCGCCAGGGATGCCCGCTCAGGGTCTGCGGCCACAGGCAGAAGGTGCACTGCGCCGGGCAACCACGCGTGGTGTAGAGCGAGACGTACGGATTCAGCAGGAATGGCACATTGTAGCGGGTGACATCGAGATCGCGTTTGTAAACGTCGGTGACATGGGGCAGCGCGTCGAGATCCTGAATCTGCGGGGCATCAGGATTGTGCACGATCTTGCCGTCTTTCAAAAACGACACACCGGCAATCTCTTCCAGTGGCTTGCCCTTCGCGTAATCAACCACTGCGTAATCAAATTCCTTGCGGGCAACGAAATCGATGGCGGAACAATCGCGCAAAGATTTTTCCGGCAGGACGCTCACGTGCGGCCCCACGAAAGCAATTTTTATCTTTGGATTGGCCGCCTTAATGGCACGGGCGAGTCCGATGTCGCCTGGGAAACCGGGAGTGCTAGTGAAGAGCACCAGAAACTCGTAATCCTTTGCAATTTCAATGGTCTGATCCGCCGAAATATAGTGCGGCGGCGCGTCGAGCAGCCGAGCGCCCTCCAGCATTCCTGCCGGATAAGCCAGCCAAACCGGATACCAATAACTCTCTATTTCGCGGGTCGCGGGCCAACGGGAGCCGGCGCCACCGTCGAAGTTTTCGAAAGAAGGCGGATTCAAAAATAGGGTTTTAAAAGGCATATTGGGTGAGTATTTATTCTACCATCCAGCAGTCGCCAATGTGGTCCAAATCCAGTGTTTACGCAGGTTCGTCGTTGAACTGAGCGTTTGATGCAGCGAACGGGAGAAAAGAGGCATTGGCCAGTTACTTGTTTCCCAAAGCCCAGTTTTCGAGATCGCCCGTGGCGCGCAAGAGAGCGACCTGGCTGCGTTCCAGTTCGAAGGTGACATCCTGTAACGTGATGAAGCGTTCGCTGCCTTGCGCCTGAGCATTGTCGAGATCGTGCAGGTTGGCCGTGGCGGAGGTCATGCGTGTTCGGACGGCCTCGATATTTTTCTGCGCGATCTCGTATTCGAGTTCCGCGACATCGCGAGCGGCCTGCATTTGAGTTACGGAACGCTGGAGCCGCAGAGTTTCTTCCGAGACCTGGTTGCGCGCAGCCTCCGCCTGGGTCGTTGCTTTCAAGGCCTCCGACTGAGCCTCTTGCACGCGAGCGTGCTGAGCATAGTTCAGAAAGGGCAGGTGAATGGCAACGCCGACGGTGGCGTTGTTAGGCTGAAAGCTCCGGTAAAACCTCTCGTAGTTGTTGTAGCTGGCAAGATTGGCATATTGGGCCGCAAAGTCCAAGCTGGGCCACAATGCGCGACGCTCTCCTTTTACCCGCAAGTATTGCGCATGGGCGTGTTCGACAGCAGCCTGAACGGTCGGGTTGGCGTCTGTGGTTTTGCCGGACAGATCCTCGTCCTGCTTTGCCGTGGGCAGGGCTGGCACAGACTCAGGATCGATTTCAAAAGATGCGATCGGGATGCCCGTGAGTTTCGAAAGATGCTCGCGGAGAACGTCAGCCGCACCGCTGGCCTCGGAGAGCCGCAAGCGCACGCGGGCCACCGACAATCGAGCTTTGCTGCCATCCATTTCGCTGTCAATGCCTTCTTTCACGCGCTGTGCGACCGCTGCTTCCATCTTCTCCGCCTCGGCTTGAGTCTCGCGCAGGCCACTCAACCGCCGCTCCCATTTTGCCAGTTCGGAATAGCTCAACACGGTGTCCTGAATCACTTGATTGCGCTGGTCTTTGGTGCGCAGAGAATTGACCTTGATTTCGGATTGAGCGGCGCGAATGAAATCTTTCAGCGCAGGATTAATGAGCGCCGATTGCGCGTTTACATTGAAGAGCGAGGGGGCGGCGCCTTCGAGGCTCAGCGGAAAACCATCAGACCAGCCGATTCCCGCTCCCGCATTCAGCTGCGGAATATAGCTGTTGCGCAACTCGCGGTAACTTGCCGAGGCGTGCTGCTCGTCGGCGGCTGAAATGTTCACGCCAGTGGCATGTTTCAGGGCAAGTTCCACGGCGTGCTTCAAAGTAACTGGCTCAGCCAGCAGGGAAGCGGGGAATGCGAGTGCGAGCAGGAAGAATATGTGAACGCAGGCACCGCCGCCCCATAATTTTATTTTCATTGTTCTCACCTTCGCAGTATCTGGAAAGATTCTACGGACAATGGGATGCGAGAGAAATGATAACGGTGAGTCGGGCCTGCGTTGCATCCGCTGCGAATTGCTGACCCAGAACCCTTCAGCCCCGCAGAACAAGCAAGCTGGCGATCAGCGCCAGTGGCATCGCCACCATGCCAACGTCAAAAAACTCCCAGGCCGTGATCTCGACTTGCTCGTGGCGGAGTGCGATCAGCCAGAGAATCGTGGCCAGCGAGCCAGTGACGGAGAGATTGGGTCCCAAGTCAACTCCGATCAGAATTGCATGTGCCACAATGCCTGATTCCTGAGCGTGCGGGACAGCGATGGCCGCGCCGCCCATCAGGCCTACAGGAAGGTTATTCATTCCATTGGAGAGCAAGGCTACCGCGAACGCAGCTGACACTTTCGCAAGCTGTGTTGAAGTACGTGAAAGTGCCTGCAGGCCAGCGAGCCCCAAACGAAGCAAGCCAGCGTTTTGAAGGGCAGCCACAATCACGAAGAGTCCAGCGACCAAGGGCAGCACAGACCACGACACTCCTTTCTCAATGCGCGGCACAACGGAGCGATTGCGCCACGCTACGACGGCCATGGCAACCATCGCCGCGCCGCATGTAGGAGCGCCCAGCGAGAGTCCTAGCGCTGAGGAAAAAATCAGAGCAGCAGCCGCGAAGAGCAATCCGGCGAGAGCAAATTTTCCTTCGGTGGAAAGTAATACGGGCTGCAGATTGCCTTGGAACCCTCCGCGCAGGCGCCGGCGCGAAAGCCAGCGCAGACACAGAAAAGTAATCAGCACCGAAGCCAACGACGGCAGTAGAAAGATAGACAGCCACGCTCGAAGCGGCGGTATGTGCTGACCAAAGACGACTAGATTCGCCGGGTTGGAAATGGGAAAAACAAAGCTGGCAGCATTCGCAATGAACGCACAAGCCAGCAGGTAAGGCTTGGGGTCGACCTTCGCCCGCCGCACCACAGCAAGAACCGCAGGAGTAAGCACCACCGCGGTCGCATCGTTCGAAAGAAGAGCAGTGACGATGGTTCCGACAAGATAGACCAGAACAAAAAGCCTTGCAGGCGAGCCCTTCGCATGCCGCGCGGCAATGTCAGCGACCCAGTCGAAAACCCGCTCTGCCCGCGCTAGTTCGGCGAGAATCATCATCCCGGCGAGAAAGAGATAGACGTCGAATCCATCCCGCACAGCCTGAGCGGCTTGTCGCACCGAAATCAGCCGGACCGCGACAAGAAGAATCGCGCCGGCGCACACCCACCAGGCTTCCGTAATTCCGCGCGGGCGCAGCAGCATGCACAGAATGCTCGCGAGAAAAATCGTCCAGATCACCTGTTGCGACATGGGGAGCGTACATTGCTAACCGTTTCTCAGAATACGATGGGGCGCAAAAGAGTGGAATACTTGACGGGATGCGCAGCGGTCTTCGCTACAACGATGATGTGTCTGGACCTTGCGATGATCAAGTCCTGCCGCGGAACTGTATGATTCTCCGGCGGTCGCGTTTGGATGGCCGTCCTGCGGGTAGCTCTTCGAACTGCTTCATAGCCCTACGCTCGGCTGCGACTTTCTGGCGCAGCTCCCGGCTGGCCTCGGTTTCGAGGTAAAGCGTCCGCGCGACGGAGGCCGGCCCGCGCACCTCGCTGAGAAGCAAAACTTCGATCTCAAACTCGCCGCCATCGTTGGTGACGCGCAACATGTCTCCAACCCGAACCTCGCGCGCAGCTTTGGCGGGCTGCCCGTTGGATTGAATCCGGCCCAGTTCGCAAGCTCGCGCTGCCAGGGATCGCGTTTTAAAGAATCTGGCGGCCCACAGCCACTTGTCCATTCGCACGGATTCCATGATCTATTTTCCTATTTCACGGCGTGGAATATCTTTCCCATGCTGTTGGAGCAAAAGTCACATCAATGTGCGCCGATTTTACCCATGAGATAGAAGTCTTGCGACCAGCTTATGATCACAATCACCGTAGCGAGAAGCGCTTGCGCCCGCGCAGGGGTGCCCGTGGGAGCATTAGCATACGCCGCGATCAACGCCAGCAAAGCGGCTGGGTGGATGAGGACAATCATTATCCAGTTGCTTCGGTTCAGGTGTGCCGCCAAAACGGACCACACGGCGAAAAGCTCCAATCCCCATGCGACAAAAACCAGACAAAAGGCACACCACATCAGTTTTTCTCTCGTGTCCATGTCGGTAATCTCCTCGCGCGTTTCTCGCAGACGCGGTCAGCTTAGCACGACGACGGGGCAGTTTTTCGCGCCTGCATAGCTCGTTTAAGGGCTCCCGGCGTATTCTCTAAAGATGGCGTCTTCACACAGCGGCCCACGTGCCGCAGATCAGGCATTAATCCAGATCGTGGACTCGGCATGGACCGAAACTGCGCGCAGGAGCGGGAAGTGGCTGGTTTGTCGTCCTGGGTGCACGCAGTGTTGTGTTGGAGTATTCGCCATCAATCAACTCGATGCTTTCCGCCTCCGCGAGGGACTTGCCGATCTTGAAGACCGCAGTCCTGACCGTGCGGCGCGGGTACGCGCTCGCGCTCGCGAAGCGGTGACCCGCCTGGGGCACGACTTTCCCGGGGACCCGATCAGCGGCGTGCTCAACGAAGGAAGCGAGGCCGAAGAACGTTTTGCCAATTTTGGCAATGACGAAATCTGCCCCGCGCTCGATCAGGAAGGCGGAACGTGTGAGCTTTATGATTCGCGGCCTATGACGTGTCGCGTCTTCGGTCCGCCGGTGCGTTCGGAAGAAGGCCTGGGATCGTGCGAGCTCTGTTATCAGGGAGCTTCCGACCAGGAAATTGCCGCCTGTGAAATGAAGCCCGATCCAGATGATCTGGAATCTACGCTGCTGCGGAAACTGGAAAAGCGCGAGGGAGTTCACGGTAATACCATCGTTGCTTTTGCCCTGGCCTCGTGAGGTTAAAAGTCTGAATTCAACCCTTCTTCGCTTCCAGCTCAGACCAGCGAGCGTAAAGCTCGTCCACGCTTTTCTGCGCAGCTTCCAGCTCGGCGTGAAGAGCTAATAGACGCGGCCCATCACTGGCAATGGCTGGGTCTTCGAGCTGAGCACGCTTGGCTTGCACCACTTCTTCGGCTTGCGCAATGCGCTCTTCGATGGTCGCGTATTCGCGAGCTTCGAGGTACGCGAGCCTCTTTCTGCCCAGTGCAGGTGACTCCGGTTGTTCGACAACAGCAACGGCGCGGTGAACGTTTCTAGCATCTCCGATATCTTTTCCGACCTCTTCCTGGCGTTCTTCCTGCCAAGACTCCCATTGCCGGTAATCTGCAAAACTTTCCGCATTTCCATCGCCGTCCAGACCAAGCACGATCGTCGACACGCGATCGAGCATGTAGCGATCATGCGTAACCAGCACCACCGATCCGCGAAACTCGAGCAAGCTTTGCTCAAGTATTTCGAGGGTTGGAATATCGAGATCATTGGTTGGCTCATCCAACAGGAGAACGTCGGCAGGCTGCAGCATGAGCTGAGCGATCAACACCCGCGCCCGTTCACCTCCTGAAAGCCGCTCGACCGGCTGATTGAGTTGCTCACCGGTGAACAGAAATCTCGCTGCCCACGATGCCACGTGAATCACTCGATCCTGATAAATCACCGAATCGCCTTCCGGCGCCAGCGCGCGACGCAAAGTCAACGTGGGATTGAGTTCACGGCGCTGATCGAAATACACAATCCGCAACCAATCGGCTCTACGAATCTCTCCGCTTGTCGGATTTAATTCGCCGCGCAATATCCGCAGCAAGGTTGTCTTGCCGCTGCCATTCGGGCCCACTAGGCCAACTCTCTGCCCAGCCGAGACAACAAAATTGAGATTCGCAAAAAGCTCGCGCTCTCCGATCCGGTAAGCGACATTCTCCAATTCGATCAGTCGCTTGGTCTGGCGATCGGTCGCTGAGAAATCGATTTGAGCGGTTGCGATGCGAGTTCGTCGATTCAGATCGGCTAGCTCCCCCATCAACTCGTTGGCCTTCCCGATGCGTGCTTTCGATTTTCTTGTGCGCGCCTTGGCCCCGCGGCGCAGCCATTCAATCTCGCTATGAACCAGGTTCTCCAGAGCCTCCTGCCGCTTTGATTGCGCGTGCAGAAAGTCTTCTTTCTTCCCCAGAAACCGGCTGTAATTTCCGCGTACACGCAACACACCGTCGGGATAAATACGGTTGAGTTCGGCCGTTTCGTTGGCGACATTTTCGAGGAAGTAGCGATCATGACTTACGACTATGCAGGCAAATGCGGCCTCTGCAAGTAATTCCTCAAGCCACTCGATTCCTGCCAGATCCAAATGATTGGTTGGTTCATCGAGCAGCAAAACACTTGGCGCCTGCACCAGGGCCTGGACAATCGCCAGGCGTTTCTGCCAGCCTCCGGAAAGCTGTGCGGCCTCCGCGTCGAGGTCTTCAAAGCCTGCGCGACCCAGCGTCTCGGCAATGCGATTGCCTCGCTCAGACTCCGGCACGGCAGCGCGCTCCAGCGCACCTTCGACCACTGACCGCACAGTCGCACCAGCGTCAAATCCCGAGTCCTGCTCGACAAAGCTGAAGCTAAGGCGCTTGCGGACGGATAGTTCTCCAGCGTCGGGAGCTTCAATTCCCGCCAAAATTCGCAGGAGCGTAGATTTTCCCGACCCATTCGGACCAATCAGCCCAATGCGATCGCCTTCGGAAACCGTGAAGGAAATTTCCTGGAAGAGCGGAACTGCTCCGAAAGATTTCGTGATCCCCTGGGCGTTAATGATCGGCGGCAAGGACTTGCATTCTCCCTAACATCTTGTGTGAGGTTATCAGGAAATTACTGCGGACCGGCCGATTCTGCTCAGCGCGTCACGCGCTTCAATCCATCCTGGGCGCGCCTGTAACCGTGAGCCATGGCCAGGGCCGTGCGATATTCTTCGGCTGCGGCGGAGGGATCGCCTTGCCTTTCGAACAACTCGCCGAGCATGCAATGCGCCTTAAACACCGGAGCTTCTTCGACCGTGGAGGAGGCCATGTAACGGCGAAGCAGGCGAATAGCTAAGGGAGTATCGCGCCGGGTTCTCAGTAAAATGCTGGCGCCATCGACCAACGCGCCAGGATGATCAAGCGGGCTGGATTCCAAAGTGCGCAGCGCGCGATCCATATCGTCGAATCGGCTGTTGTGACTGTAAAACCCGGCCAGATTGAGCCACGCGCGGGCGCCACCATGACTGACATCAATCGCGGCCCGATATTCCTGTTCCGCAGTTGCAATGTCTTTGTTTTTCTCGGCGATCCGTCCCCTTACCCAATGAGCCATAGCGGGATTCAATGGCGCAATCTGTTCCGCCTGGGCACGCGCTTTGTCTTCGCCTCCCCCTACAATCCCCGGAGCTTCTACATAGAATTCAGCCAAATCGGTGCGGGCTTCCCAACTGTCGGGAGCGAACTCCACCGCGCGCTCGAACTCACTGTGAACTCTTTTGGCCAAGCCGGCCGCCCTGAAAAAGCTGGTGTGATCCGCTTTCTCTCCGCAGATTCTTCCCAACCACAGGTGATACAGTCCGTTGTTGGGAGCGAGCTGAGCGGCTTTCTCGCAGGAGGGAATGCCGGCGTCCCAGGCTCCAAGCTCGAACTGCGCGCGGCAAAAAAGGTTATAGGAATCCGCTGTAGGGGCGTCCTGGATTTGCTGCTCGAGCACTTGCATCGCCTGATCGACACGCCCCGCGGCGAGGAGGTCTTGCGGGGATTGCCCAGCGAGGGCGAAGGGAGTGAAACACAGCAATCCGATCACAAGGCGAGCTAAGAGCACGAGCGGTTGACGACGATCAGAGTGCTGCATCCACTTCATGGGCTACTGCACCACCTTGACTCGGGCACCATCTGCGAGAGGCTTCGAATCGGCCGAAGACAGCGCCACTTCGGCATTTTCCGGCAGTCCGGCCGTGATCTCCACGCGCGTTAGGTTTTGCAGGGAGACTTCAACGTCCCGGCGCTTCAGCTTGCCATCCACTACCTGAAAAACGTAAGGCTTCTCGTCATCCGTGTGAACGGCCTCACGCCGCAAGGTCAATACTCCGCTGTGCTCTGCGGTTATCACGGTGACGCCCACGTTGACATTGGGCAAAAGTCGATGATCCTGGTTATCGACCGTGCAGGTGACCTCACCCACATTGCGCGCCCCGCGAAGTTTCACGGTAGAAGGAATGGTGCTCACTGTGCCGTTCCAGATTCGCCCAGGCACGGCATCCCAGGTGACTTCGATCTTTTGTCCCGTGGCGAGGCGGCCAATGTCTGGCTCGTCGACAAAGGTACGCACCAGCATTTTGGAGAGATCGCCTTCCTGCAATAGCAAGTCTCCGATCTGCACGTAAGCGCCCTGCTTGACGGGAAGCGCATAGACGATACCGTCAAAGGGAGCGTGCACGCTGGATTTCTGCAGCGCATCTTCAGCCGCGTCGTAAGCGGCTTGCGCCTCAGCTCCCTGCGCCTGAACCTTGGCAACCTCCGGCTGCGAGTAACGATCTTTCTGCTTTTGTTCGAGCAGGGTAGCGTCGGCTTGCGCGCGTTGCAATTCGTCCTCCGCCTGCTTCACCTCACCGGCAGAAGCTGCGCCCTGCTGCTGCAGGCGTCGAAGGGCTTCCAGATTGCGCTGGTCTGCGTCCCTCACATTGCGCGCCTTGACCAGTTGGGAATCGAGCGTAAGCATCTCCTCGCGCGTACCGCCGGTACTAAGATCGGATTGATCAGCCTGAGCCGCTTTCATGCGCGCCTGGGCGCGTGCGGCCTGGGTGCGCAGGTCGGCATCATCGAGCTGTAGAAGGAGCTGACCTTTGCGAACACGGTCTCCTTCTTTTACAAGCAGGTGCTTGACTGTGGTGGGCACCGGCGAATGCGCTTCGAAATTCTGGATCGGCTCGATTTTGCCGTTGGTCGAAATCAAACTGCGGATCGGTCCGCGTTCTACGGTGGTCGTTCGAACTCGAAGCGGTCCCTGGCGCGTAAAGATTGGAATGATCGCGAGAACGGCAATTGCCCCAACCGCGAGCCACGTGCGGCCTTTGCGGGATGGCGGCCGCCCATTCGAATTATGATTTGTTGCCAACTGATTATCTTTCAGGATGCAACGGGAACTACTGCAAGTACTAATTTACCACTCGCAGCGACGCGACAGAACGTGCGTCTCACTGACCCGATGTTTAGTTAGATGCGTCCCAAGGGCGACGGATGCTCGATTCGATAGTCGCGCTCGCACGCCAGCGACCCACCAAGGCGAGCCGTTACAATAGCCTAATGGCGAAACAGTCACGTTATACGCCCGCGCACGCCGCCGCCGGCTTGGACACCGAGTTTCCCGAGATCGAAACCTGGCCGAATCAGTTTCCCGGTTACGAGATTGTGATCGACGACCCCGAGTTCACTTCCGTTTGCCCGAAAACGGGGCTGCCTGACTTCGGCGTCATCACGCTGCGTTATCAGCCTGGCAAATTATGCCTGGAACTCAAATCATATAAAGAATATTTGCAATGCTACCGTAACCTCGGAATTTTCCAGGAGAACATCGTGAACCGCGTGCTGGAAGATGTGGTGCGATGGGCGAAGCCGGTGTGGGCCGAAGTGAAGGGTGACTTTCGTCCCCGCGGTGGGATCTCAACGACGGTGGTGGCAAGGTGGCCGCGCGCAAAGAAATAAGTAGTAAATGAAGACAGAAACCCTCAGCCCTTGCGCGGTCTACGGCGTTGCGCGGCAAACATGCGCGGATCATAGCTTAACGGTTCGACTCCATGTACGGCCACTCTGCGGAAGTCGCGATGCTGCGGATTCAGGAGCCAGTTGTTTTCGTGCGGGGCCAGGGCTGATGGCACAACCCGGCCACAGTGTTTGGCCTCAGCTACAAATTCGTCTCCGATGCGGGCAAGTTCAGCGGGCGCTGGGGAGCGCCGCCACGAGGATGGAAGTTCATCGACTGCGACGACTTCGGACGGCAGATCGTCGGGAAGTTCAGCGGTGACCAGAACCAGATCCGGCGGCGCGTCGCCCGCGTCAAGATGAACAAAATATTCCAGCATCGCCAGGGATTGATGCTCAAAGGTGTACGCCAGGCGAGTGCCCGGACTCGACCAGCGCCCGCCGTAAAGGTACGCACCTTCACCATTCAGCGGTGAGCGCGCATATGCCTTGCGCAGCACGCGATACACTCGCCTCAAGAGATGCGCCTCAACTGATGCCACCGTAGGCGATCCGGCCAAGCACGTTTTCTACCTGACGAGCTCCCAATTCCGTGTCCATGGCGCTGATGGGAGTGGCTCCACCCAGCGCACGATTCGCGCGCTTCAGCCAGCGCGCAGCACTCTGGCGGTCGCCGAGACTGTGCTGTGCCAGGGCGACGACTCGGGCCAGACGGTAGAGGCGATCAGATTCGAAGCGGGCCAGCCGTCCACTGCGGCGCCTGCGCTGCAAGCTGCGCGGCGAGAGGTCCAGGGCATCGGCTAATTCCTTAAGGGTAAGACCGGAAGCCTGCATCAACTGCTCGACGACGGCGGGAGGGAAACCGGTGCGGATGGCCTCGCAAAGATCGTGCTGGCTGTTGAGGTTGCGTCCCAGAACAGTTCGCCCGCCGAGTTCTTTCACCACCGCGCGCAATTCGTTTACCATTTGGCGTCTATTATGGCGACAATTGTCGCCTTTGTCAACGGATTCTGCGCCGCCCGACCGTCGCGGCGCAGCCTCGTGCTATATTCGCTCGACCGTGACCTCCGCGAAACTCCATCCGCGCACGGCGCTGATCCTACTGACCGCGCTGAACCTGCTGAATTATGTGGACCGATCTGTGCTGTTTGCCGTACAGCCGCTGGTGCAAAGCGAGTTTCAACTCAGCAACACGCAGGTTGGCTATCTCACCAGCGCGTTCCTACTTTTCTACATGGTTGCCGCGCCGTTCGTGGGGCCTCTGGCGGACCGCTACTCGCGCAAACTGATCATCGTCGGAGGAGCAATCTTCTGGAGCGCCCTCACGCTCCTCACGGCCGTCACGCACACTTACACTCAACTGCTGATTCGCCACACGCTGGTCGGCATCGGGGAAGCGACCTTTGTGACGATTGCTCCCACGTTTGTCGCCGACCTTTTTCCGGAGGAGAAGCGCGGGCGCATTCTAGGGGTCTTCTATCTGGCGATTCCAGTAGGCACGGCCGCAGGATATCTGCTGGGCGGAAATCTGAGCCCACACTATGGATGGAGATTTCCTTTCTATGTCGCGGCAGTTCCGGGATTCTTGCTGGCGCTGGCCGTGCTGTTCTTGCGAGAGCCCGAGCGCGGGCAGTTCGACTCGGAGAAAGAAACTCCCGAGAGAGGAACAATCATTGGGTTGGCGCGCAATCCAGCCTTCTGGACCTCGACCCTCGGCATGGCGATGATGACCTTCGCCCTCGGCGGCATACAGGTGTGGATGCCAACATTTTTGTCGCGGGCACGAGGCTACTCCTTGGAGTCGGCGAACTTCATGTTCGGGATCATCATCGTCGTCGACGGCATTCTGGCGTCGCTTGCCGGGGGATGGCTCGGCGATTATCTGCTGCCACGCATGAAGGGCTCTTACTATTTTGTCTCGGCTGCCAGCATGGCTCTCGGCGTGCCTTTTATGATTGTGGCCCTATTCACGCGCGGACCAATCATGCTTCCGGCGATTGCGGTCGCGGCTTTTTTTCTCTTGCTGAACACTTCGCCGCTGAATGCGGCGGTGATCAATTCCGTCGGTGCACACATTCGTGCCACGGCTTTGGCAGTGAACATTTTTATCTTTCACTTGCTCGGGGACGTGCCGTCGCCAACCCTGATGGGTTATGTGGCCGACAAGCGGTCGTTGCAGGCCGCTTTTATCTTGCCGGTGATCGCCATGATCGCTTCCTCTGCCATACTGTTTTACGGCATGAGATTCGCATCGGCGGTTCGGTTGGGAGATGCGCGCTAAAGAAGCGTCCACCACGGAGACACTGAGACACTGAGAAAATCGAAAACCTTGCAAAAACAACTGGTGCGAAGTTTTCTCAAGAGCGGTTGCCTTCTCTGTGGCTCCGAGACTCCGTGGTAGGTTTTCGGTACCGCACAAACTCTTGATGCACTACTTTCACTGGATTGCAGGCACGATTCTCGCGCTAGCCTGGTTGTCTCGCGTCATTGATGCTGGGCTCGGCATGCCCAGCGTAGCGGACATTTCGAAGCCTGAGTGGAATCGCAATCCAGTCGCGGCCTCCCGCAATCCTAGAGTCTCGATCATTGTGCCCGCTCGTAATGAAGAAAAGGATATCGAGCAATCGCTGACCAGTCTGCTCGCACTCGACTATGTCAACTACGAAGTGATCGCGGTGAATGACCGCTCCAGGGACTGCACAGGAGAGATTCTAGAGCGCGTCGCCGCTTCTGCGAAAAGGCCCCTGCGCGTGATTCAGCACCGGGAACTGTCCTCAGGCTGGCTGGGCAAAACTCATGCCATGTGGACGGCTACAAATCAAGCAAAAGGCGACTGGCTGCTGTTTACCGATGCCGATGTGTTGTTCAAGCCGGATTCGCTGCGGCGCGCCCTGGCTTACGCGGAGGCGGAATACGCGGATCATGTCGTCTTATTCCCTGAACTGATCATGAGTCGGCCCGGCGAATACATGATGATCGCCTTTTTTCACACTCTGTTTCTGTTTGGACATCGGCCATGGAAGGTAGCTGATCCAAAGGCGCAGGACTATATCGGTGTGGGCGCATTCAACCTGATTCGCCGCAGCACATATGAAGCCGTGGGTACTTACGAAGCGTTGCGCATGGATGTGCTCGACGATATGAAACTGGGCAAAGTCGTGAAAAGCGGCGGCTTCGCACAGCGCAATGTTTTTGGCGGCGACTTGATTTCGATTCGCTGGGCGCACGGCGCCATGGGCGTGTCCGATAACCTGACCAAGAATTTCTTCGCGGTGTTGTCGTTCCAGTGGTGGCGCACGATCCTGTCGGCGTTCGGCTTGGCCTTCCTGAATCTTCTGCCCTTTCTCGGAGTGTGGCTGGCGCATGGTTGGTCGCGCTTGCCGTACGCCATCGCCCTGGCATCAATGTTTTTAATTTACGTGGGAATGTCCAAACGGCTCAAAATTCCACCTTATTATTTTTTGTTGCATCCGGTCAGCGCCGCATTATGTATTTACACCCTGTTGCGATCCATGATTCATGCGCTATGGAATGACGGCATCATCTGGCGCGGGACGAGGTATCCTCTGGAGGAGTTGAGGAAGGGAATGGTGTGAGGCGGCATTCACGAGACGGCGACCTGTCGCCGACGTTTGCCATACCCACGCAACTGCGCCACGCTGCCTGACAATGCCCGAGGATCTTTACGCGAATCTGGACCTTCTGCGAGCCATTGCGGTGCTCTTGGTCCTCGCACAGCACCTCAGCTTGAGGATGCATATCGAGCACATCGCCTGGGTGCCCACCAACTCCCTGGGTCTTTTCGGAGTGCTGCTGTTTTTTGTTCACACCTCTCTGGTCCTTATGTACTCGATGGAGCGCAGCGGCCTGCAGGGTGCCCGCCTGCTTAAGGACTTTTACATCCGTAGAGTTTTCCGTATCTATCCCTTGAGCATCTTTGCCATTGCGGTTGCCGTGACTCTGCATTTGGAGTCAAATCTGAATGGGATTGCCGGCCTGTCGTACGGCCAGCTTCCGGGGAAGATCGCGCTTCTTTCTCAGGTCCTTCTGGTCCAGAACTTGGTGCATGTCAAATCGATCGTGAATGTGCTGTGGTCGTTGCCCTTTGAGGTGCAGATGTACCTATTTCTGCCGTTTCTGTTCGCCTGGGTTCGGCGCAAACGGATGCTGCGGCCCCTTCTGGTTTTATGGATGGTTTCGCTGCTCGCCGCTTTGGCCCAACCTTACGTGGCTGCGCTTGGCCGCGCCTCGCTGTTTCGTTTTGTTCCGTGCTTTCTTCCCGGAGTCATCGCCTTTACCTTGCCGAGGATTCCCCGTCTGAGTTCCTCCCTTTGGCCTGTCTTCATCCTCGGATTGGTCGCCGCCTTCGCCCTCAATCCTGTATTGCCGACGGGGTGGGCGCTCTGTCTGGTGCTTGGACTGCTGCTTCCATTCTTCCGCGAGATCCAAAACAAGCCGATCCGCACCATCAGTAATCGTATCGCGACGTACTCCTACGGGATCTACGTGTCGCATCAGTTTTGCATCTGGCTGGCGCTGGGAGTTCTCGCGGCGCAACCCGTTTGGCTGCGCGTGGGAGTTCTCGTCACATCGCTGACTGTCCTGCCCATCGTTCTATACCACGGCCTCGAGAAACCTATGATCCAGGTGGGAATTCGCCTAGCTGCGCGCCTGCGGGAGAAGGCCCCCACAGAGCTGCCTGTGGCAGCGTGAGAATGCCTGGCGACAAGCTGCCTGAACAATCTCGGTTCGTTTGACCCGGCTCACCCTGCCGGACTAAGTCAGTTGGGCGGCTCTTCGCTAGCATCCGCTTCGTTACCATAGGTTCCAGAAGTTGCGGGGGTGGCTTTCGTCTTCGCAGGCTTTTTTGTGGGGCGCATTCTGCCCGCGCTGTAGTGGCCTTGCTTCTCCACGTCATAGTTTTTGGGCAGGGGCGGAATGAGAGTTGAGCCGCCGGTAAGCTGGCTGACGCGGTTCAGGACGATCTCTGCTCTTCCGTTATAAAGCTTTACTGGGCCCCGGATTTCAATGACCCGACCTGTAAGGCGGCGAACGTCGCCGACATCTTTGAGGTCGGACGCAAAGACCACTACGGTGAATGGGCAGGTCATTTGATCTTCGCAGAAGTCTACGAAGTGCACTCCTTTCGCGCCGGCTTTTACACGCAAGACTTTCCCTATGATGCACTTGGTTTCGCCGACGTGCTGGCTGGCCTCACGAATCGGCAGACAATCGGAAGCCGCGAATAGGGGGATCGCCGATAAGAAGAACAGACAAAGCATCGGCCATTTGCGGAGAGTTGAGGAACGCCGATCCGAGGAACGCTGATCTGAGGAATGCCGATGGCAGAGCATGAGATTCTCTTCCGGAAGGCAGTAAAACTGTGTGCCGTGAATTCCTTCAGTCCGGTGTTGCTCCGGCGACCGCAGGGGTTACGCGATTCCTGCAACGGCGATTGGAACTTGTCGCGCCTTCGGCTTATGTTCGCTGATCATGTACCCGCCGCACCTCTCATAACGGATTGACCACAGCTCTTGCGACACGATCACTCGGTACAGCCTTGACTCAACCCAAATCCAAAAGTATTTCTTCATGGTTTCCACTACTCGCTTACATCTTACGGCTGGAAAGTAGTCAGAACAGCGGAGGACACGGATTTCTTTGGCTGATTTTCCCGGAATGGAAGCAACGATGGCTTGTCCGCGCAGGGCGCGGCGAGGCGAGAGTACAGGGAAGAACGTCGAGGGACCGGACGCGCCAGTCCCCGGTTCAGGCGCCACTTACATCAGATGGCGGTGGATTATTTGAAACCCTTGACTGCAGCGGCTTCGTCATCCTTTACGTCGAAGACGGTATACAGTTTGGTGATTTGCAGCAGGTCGTGCACCTTCTTGGTGAGGTGCAGTAATTTAAGTTCGCCACCCTGGTTCTTGGTGGTGGTAAAGGCGCTAACCAGTTCGCCGATGCCAGAGCTGTCAATGTAGTTGACCTCGCCGAGGTTCAAGACAATTTTCTTATTGCCTTTGGCGAGCAGATCGCGGACGGTGTCGCGCATCATGACGCTGCCTTCGCCGAGGGTGATGCGGCCGCTGCAGTCCACGATGGTGACTCCATCCACCTGCCGAGTATTAAGTTTCATGCTCACTGAGACCCCTCCTTGCCGCCCCCGGATGGCCCGTGGACGTGCTTAATCAATTTCACTTCTGTCCCTGTCTGAGACGGGCGGATTTCCACCACGTCCATGAAGGAACGCATAAGAAAAATGCCGCGTCCCGAAGTCTTGAGCAGATTTTCCGGCGCCAGAGGATTCGGAATCTCGCTCAAGTTAATGCCTTTCCCCTGATCGCGAATGGTGATGACCAAATCTTCCGGGGTGCGTTCGAAGGCCAGGATCACTTTTTTGTCTGGGGCATATGCATTGCCGTGCAGGACGGCGTTCACAGCGCCCTCGCGCACCGCCATCGAGATTTGCATGACCTCGTCTTCCGCGAAACCCAATTCTGTCGCAATGCGGGTGGCTTTCTCTTCCGCATTGTCCACGGTGTCCAGAGTGGAATCGAGCGTGTAGGAGACGGTTTGCTCCATGGCCGAAAAATACGTGTTAGACCCGCACCTTTTTACCTCTAAATTGCCGTTAGGGGCTCGCCGCTGCCCGTATTCGGCGGATGCGGTAGTTTGCCTGTCGAAGCGGGGAGTTGTCAACGAGGCGTCACCCTGCGTAGTGTGCAGTTCAAACTGCACTACGACTACTCTGTCGCTGACCGCAACCGCTCATGGCCGGCGTGACGGCGAGCACAAAACTGGCGATCGCATGCGGCCGCTGCCGATTGCAATTAAGCGGACCGTCGCTGAGCATGATCTGCAATATCTGTGTCCCGGCCGGAGGAGGGCTTCCCGGTTGGATCGCGAAATAACGATACTCCCTTCATATACTCGGGTTTGTCGATTGCCAGAAGGTCAAGGATTGTGGGAGCGACTGAAAGCAGTGGCACCCGTTGCTGATGCACCTTATGTGTACGTGCGGGATGGCGAATCCAGAGCATGCCATCAGGATGATGCATCCCACTCTTGCCCCCTCCCACGGCGTAGAGCATGTCGAAGAAGGGTATGCTCCGGCCGGAATTTTCAACCCGCAGCGTGGCATCGTCCGAGAGGGCATGATGGATCGAGCAACTGGTGAACACACCGCAGCCATCGCGCTTGGCAAAGAAGGCGCGCTCTTGCCCTACTCTCAGGGAGGCAAGCTTCATTTCCGCGTCTGCAGCATCGGACACGTTGTCTAGGCGGAGCCAGAACTGCTCGGCCATCACTGGCTCCGAGCGGCAAGGGCTGGTGATTCCCGCGAAACTTACGAGCCGGGCAAAGTCCTTCGGACGATAAGACGACTTTCCCCCGGTATCTTCATACCTCAGGCAGGGCTGCTGGCTCATCGCCGTGGAGAAGATAAGGGTGGTTTCTTTGCCGACCAGTTCGAGCATTCGGCCCAAAAGTTCGTCCATGGCCAGATAGCCTTCCAGGATGGATGACTCATACTCAAGTTGCTTCTTCCGATCGAGCGGAACCGTAAATAGTCCCGGCTCCATGTAGCGCCAATACAGGTGCTGCAGGTGAGCTGTGCTATTGAGAAAGAAAGTTGAAAAGGCAGGCCGGACCCGGCAGTACACCGCGCGGAATACGTCAAATTGCAACTTCTCAAGAATGAAGGCGCGACGCCAGCGCCCCGTCCCAGTCTTCTTCTCCGAGAGTAATTGGCGGAAAATCGCGGCCACGCTATTGGCTGACAGTCCGTGTCCGATCATGAAGCGCATGAACCGGAGGTAGTCGGACTTGCTCAAAGGCACCCGGTCGTTGCTGTATTCCTGGACATTCCGCTGGACGAAGCGGAAGTAGGGCAGCAGGGTTTCAGGCTGCGGCGCGAAATCGGCGGACCAGGGATCGGGAAGCAGGTAGCCCTTTGTGCCCTTTTCGCGGCTAGCATTCATGCTACCGCAGACCCAGACTGGTTCTCCTGACTCCGCGATCAAGTCCCACACGTTCTTATGCCGTAACTTGTGTCCTTCGGAAAGCCGGAAGACACCGTGCTCGGAATAGGGGACGCCCGTGTGCACCGTCACCCACTGGATCCACGGCTCGAGATAGGGTTCCTGCTCTTCCGCATCGCTGATGAAAACTTCGCAACTCTCGCGCAAGCGCGCAAAGTTTGGCAGCTTGCCATCGGCAATAAAGCGGTCCATTAAGGCGGGCGTGAGTTCGTTAAATTCCAGAAGCACGAGGGAAGATCGGGGACACATATCCCCTCCATTATTCTTCCTTCCAGGGGGATTAGCCGGGATGCATGCCTGACCGATGGCAGACTCAGATCGCTTCAACCCGCCTAAGGTGTTCCTAAAAGGACGTTCCCGGCCCGCGTCGCGCGCTCCCGTCCAACGTCTGCGGAAGCCAATGGAATGGCACACCGGAGGCGAATACTACCGCCGTCCGCGACAGGAGTCAAGGGGAATCACCACCCTAGTGGTGGCTGATTTGGATCGGCCCCACACTCATGCAAGGCAAATTCAGCCACTACCCACCACCTCCGCGCCATGATCGGAGAGAGGAGTTTATGGAAATCTAGTCGGAAACGAAAACCAGAATAGGAAGGTATAATTGGCCGCCGTGACCCCAGTGCTGGGTGCCAGAATCAAGCATTTTGTGAAGCGATTGCTCGTCGTCGGGTTGTTGTCCGCGCTGGGCCTGACGGCTTTGGCATATGCCGTGGACTACGCTGTGTTCCGCTATCGCGTGGCGGCGAATCGCCAGCCCTTCGGACAATTCACCGTCTCGAGCTACGAAGCGGTGCGGCAGAAAAGTGGCAAGACCCAATTCATCTTCAATCCTCCGGAGGCGCAAACCTGCGTGAATGCGCTCTTTCCGCGTGAGGGGTACGTCCCTTGCTGGTATTTACAGCGCCATACTGAGCCGCGTACCGACATTTAACTAATTGCATTCCACTATTCTTTTCTAAACTGAATGGTCAATTTCCACCACTGGTTGATTTCAACCACTCCAAACCCCTTGTCCTGAGCGGCTTGCGGAGCATCGTCGCGGCGGCGTCCATCATCTAAACCAGTAGCGATCAAGATGAAGCAACTGAGTTGGTAGGAGGAAAGTTTTATGAAGCTGTCACAGGTACAAGGATTTGTGGGCTTGTTCCTGGCAGCGGTTTTATCTGTGCCCGCCTGGGGTACGGCGAGCTCAAATTCAGCTGTGCCGGGAACTTTAAACTATGTCGAGGGGCAAGCATACATTGCTGATCAGCCTGTCGACCACAACTCGATTGGAAAGACGACGGTGGAGGTTGGACAGTCGCTCAATACCCAAACCGGAAAGGCCGAGATTTTATTGACTCCCGGCGTGTTTCTGCGTGAGGGGGACAACACATCGGTCAAGATGATATCGGCTGGCCTTGCGAATACAGAGTTGAGCCTTACGCAGGGTCATGCCATGGTGGAAGTGGACCAAATCTATCCGCAGAACGATCTTCGTGTGATCGAGGGGAATGCTACTGCCAGGATTTTGAAGCCTGGATTGTACGACTTTGATTTGCAACAGAATCAAATGCGTGTCTTCGATGGCGAAGCCATGGTGCAGGAAGGTGACAAGCAAATCAAGTTGAAAGCTGGACACGAGCTGACCGTGGCCGCCAATGCGCCAGAGAAAGCGGAGAAGTTCGATAAGAAAGCCTTAAATGGCGACGACCTCTACCGCTGGAGCAGTTTGCGGTCCGACTATGTTGCCGAAGCCAACGTAGACGCGGCACGAATTGTGGTCGCCGACGGCTGGTACGGCGCTGGCTTCTGGGGTCCGGGATGGGGTTGGGGTCCAGGTTGGGGATGGGGTGGATGGTACTGGGATCCCTGGTTCTCCGCATTCACCTTCATGCCCGAGGCCGGAATCTTCTACAGTCCGTTTGGCTGGGGATTCTACTCGCCGGGCCTGGTATATCGGGCTCCATTTTACGGCGGACATTTCTACCACACATTTAACGCCGCTGATGTTCGCGCCTGGGGTCCGGGACCGCATTACGCAACCAGTAGCGGTTATGCACACGGCGTCTACACCGGAGCTGGAGCGGCGCGCGGAGCCTTCCACTCCGGGCCGATGACGGCCTCGCGTGCCGGCTTCGGCGGAGGATCGCACGGCGGTGAAGGTGGATTCCATGGCGGCGGTGGTGGTTCCCACGGTGGTGGTGGCGGAGGAGGGCACGGCCGATAACAAAAATGAAATAAAATAACCGCTAGCGGGGCGCCGAAATGCGTCCCGCTTTTTTTGCCTCTGGCTTCGGCTACAATTGTCTTCACTCCCAGGAGATGAAACAAACTTTCAGCCAGGACAAACACAATGAAAGAGACTCCAGAGCAATACATTCGGCGAATAGCTGGTCACGCTGAGGGCAAAAAGCCTTTGGCAGTGCAGGCCGCGACGGCGAAAAAACTTGAGCGCCTGATCAAGGGTGTACCCTCGAGCAAACTGCGCAAGAGACCGGCACCTGACAAATGGTCGGTTAGCGAGATTCTCGCGCACCTTGTCGACGCGGAGATCGTGGGCGGCTTCCGCATGCGGCTCATTCTGGGCGCGCCGGGAACACCGATTGTGGCTTTCGACCAGGATGCCTGGGTAGTTAGCGGGCACTACCACAAGCGCGATCCACGTAAGTCGCTCGCGCAGTTTGGTGCAGTTCGTGAAGCCAATCTGGAGCTGCTCAAGTCCCTGACGCCGGAACAGTGGAAGCATTATGGAATGCACGCCGAGCGTGGGCAGGAGACGATTGAACACATAGTCCGCATGTTCGCCGGCCACGACATCAACCACCTGCAGCAGATCGAGCGCATTCTCGGTTAGCGCCGATGTGACTTGGAATACAAGGGCCCGTGCTCCCGAGCACAGACCGGGACGCTCGCCCGTGATAGCTTCCCTGCGTGGATACTGCAGGGCTTGACGCCATCGCGCGTGAGCTTTGCGAACTCCTTCAGCAACAGGTGGAATCCGTCGTGGGCCGAAAGTTCAACGATTTTACGGTGGAAGAGCTGGAAGCCTACCAGCGTCGAAAGCGACGCATCCTCGAATTACGCTCCGAGCTGGATAAGTTTGTAAAACCCATGTAGGACTTGCGCCCGAGACTATCGCTTGGGACGATTATCGAGGGGCCGAGGGGTATGCTTTTCTTCCTCGCTCGCAGCCTTCTCGTACTCGGCTAACAACTGGTTCATCTCATCGATGAGTTCAGCGAGTTTTTTCGGATCCTTTTCGAGTTGCGCCCGTTTCTGCAGCACCCGCCAACCCTTGGGTTCGTCTTCCATAAGACAGCCACGCTAAACCGTCCACTACAGGGTACCTCATCTTATGAAAGCGAAACGACCCGTTCGTACTCACCTCAGCCAGCAGCCTTCATCAAATCGCTCAGCTTGTCCAAATCCTGTGCGCTCGCGTCGCCGATAACAAAATAGCGGAGGCCATTGAGGCTCCAACTGCGCACGTTGAACGACAGCGCTGTTTGCACCGAGTCGCGTGTTTGCAGGTTCCCGACGGCGCGTTCCTGGAAAATGAAGACCGAAATCTGGTGCTGCCGCACGCGGAAAATCAATTCCGCCCCTGGCGCTTGATTTAAGTAACTTACCTTGGCGCCGACCAACACAAACGGCGAATCCTGCAACTCGGGCAGGTTGAAGGTGAAAGGAATCCTCCCCGCAAACCAGGGCTTTACGGTGTGCCGGTCGGAAGAAACAACATCAACCGGATTTGAACTTGCCAGCGTTGCCACGTGCAGGTCCGCTAACTCGCTCACCAACTGTTGCTCGCTTCTGCGGCTGCGATTCAGCGCGAAGAAAAGTGTTATAACAACCACCAATGCCATCGCCGTTGCCAGGACAGGAAGGCGGAACCAACTCCTCCGCGCTGATGGCCGCGCCGCGATGCTCTCTTGAATGCGCACACGAAAGGCTGGGTCGGGCGTAAATCTTTGGCCGGCAGTTTGCACCGTACGCTTTTGCTGCAGCCTGCTCAAGCTCTCCGCCGCACAAGCGGAGCATCCGCGCAAATGCTCGCTTAACGCCCGGGCCTCGCTGGCGGGAAGCTCGCCATCGAGGTAAGCGTCGAGTTTTTCAATCCAACGGTCGCACGCCATGAATTTAAGCCTTCGGCTGACTCCCCTGCTTTTCCCGAACCGCAACCCGCAGAGCCTGACGTGCGCGGGATAAACGTGACATCACCGTGCCAATCGGAATGCTAAGAGTGGCGGAAATTTCCTGATACGACATCTCTTCGACTTCACACAGTAGCAGCACCTCACGATAGGCGACCGGCAGTTGCTCCATCGCCTTCTGCACGAGTTGCAAATCCGATCGCTGCAGCAGGATGCTTTCCGGCGTTTCCTTGGCAGTGGGAAGGGCTTCCGCTTCGCCATCAAGATCGAGCGGCACGGTCGCAGTGGCTTGCAGCCCGGTGCGCGAGGTGAGGAACGCGTTGCGCAGGATTCGGTAAATCCAGGCGCGGAAGTTTGTTCCCGGCTGGAATGAAGAAAATCCTTTCAGGGCCTTGGCGTAAGTCTCCTGCACAAGATCCTCGGCTTCTTGCCGGTCATGAGTCAGCCAGCAGGCAAAGTTATAGAGCCGGTCGAAATGGGGCATGGCGAGTTGTTCGAACGTCCCCGATGACAGGCTCTCTTGCGACACGCACACAAGGGTAAACCAGCGGGGGCACGTTTTATTCCCGCCGCGCCATAAATATTTCTCTTCTTGTTCGTGGAATAAAACCCAGCGTCCGCAGTTAAGCACATTGAATCGCGCAGCAAATCCATACAGGAGACTACGATGCCGCAGCGCAACAACGAAATCTTGTTCGACCACAACCACGACGGAATCGACCGCCGCGGGTTCCTGAAGTGCATGGCCTGGGCCGGTACCGGAGCCCTATGCGTGCTCCAGGGCGGCGTGCTCAAGTCATACAGCCTTAGCGATGCTTCGCACCAGCACGCTGCCGGAGAGTTAAGCTTCGTCCAGATCAGCGACAGCCACATGGGCTTCAACAAGCCGGCGAATCCCGACGTGGTTTCAACGCTGCAAGCCGCCGTAACCAAGATCAACGCTTTGCCGGTTGCGCCAGAGTTCATGCTGCACACCGGGGACATCACTCATTTATCGAAACCAGGGGAGTTCGACCAGGTCCAACAGATTCTGCAATCAGCGAAGCCGAAAGAAGTATTCTTCGTTCCCGGCGAGCACGACGTGCTCGAAGATGACGGCCAACAATATCGCGAGCGTTTCGGCAAAAACACCAAGGGCGCGGGTTGGTACAGCTTCGACAAAAAGGGCGTCCACTTCGTTGGACTGGTCAATGTGATGAACCTGAAAGCCGGAGGCATGGGCTCGCTCGGTGCCGAACAACTGGAGTGGCTCGAAGGCGACGTGAAACATCTTACGAAGAGCACGCCCGTGGTTGTCTTCGCGCACATGCCTCTGTGGAACATCTATCCGGATTGGGGATGGGGCACCGACGATAGTGCTCAAGCCCTCTCTTATCTGAAGCCTTTCGGTTCCGTGACTGTGCTCAACGGACACATTCACCAGACCATGCAGAAGGTGGAAGGCAACGTTACATTTCACACGGCCGCTTCAACAGCGTTTCCGCAGCCGCATCCGGGAGAGGGTCCGTCGGCGGGGCCGATGAAGGTTCCTGCCGAGCAATTGCGCGCTCTCTTGGGAGTTACCGATGTCAACTACACGCGCGGAGAGCGTGCCCTGGCGGTTATCGATTCCACACTTGAGTAATTCCCGAATCGAAGCCGGCCGACGCCGTCCAAATTCTGAAAGGAGCAGGCTTATGACAGCCCGTAAGGGGATTTTAGGAGCGACGATATTTTTCGTACTTGGATCGATCGTGTTCGGCGTCGTGTACAGAACTATGGCAGCTCGTCCCGTGGACGCTTCGAGTGTAGAGGTGAAGATCGATAACTTCAGCTTCACCCCCCCATCGCTTAAGGTGCGCGTAGGGACGCAGATCACGTGGACGAATCGCGATGACATCCCACACACGGTGGTCGAGGAAGAAAAAATATTCAGGTCCAAAGTCCTCGACACCGACGAGAAGTTTGCGTTCACGCCAACCAAACCCGGCACCTACAAATATTATTGTTCGATTCACCCGAAGATGACGGCGAAGGTAGTGGTCGAGTAGAAGCAGGCGAGTAGAAGCAGGCCAGTAGGAGCAGGGAAGAGTTGCCAGAAGAAAATCTGATCCTATGTTCCTGAAATCCGTACTACCCGAGCAGCGCTCTGTGCTACCTTCTCAGCTACTTTATCGGTTCGCAACTCTACTCGGAGCGAGGGCACTAACTTCGAGATGTTCACAAAAGTCTGCACGAACAGCAATTGTCCGGCCTACGCGCACTTCGTTTATACCGTTGCCATGCGCTGCGTTTTTTGCCGATGCGATCTGAAATCCGCGCAAAGAATCTCTGAAGCCGCCAGCTCCGGACTCGGGCGTAAGAACGGTCGAGGCGTAACCGGACTATCCCTGCACTCCAAACGAACGCGCGCCGCTAGGTAGACCGCGGTCCAAAAGAGAGCTCAGAACTCCCCGCTCACCAACGAATCCCGGAATCCCTCATCCGCCGGGTAATGGCTTAGTTTGAATTCACTCTCCTACGAGGCCGTCATCCCGAAACGCGGCGTACTTCAGCCGCGTGAGGGATCTCCCATAGATACGGCCAGTGGGAGATCCTTCATTCCGCCTGAAAAACGGCGGCACTCAGGATGACACAGAAGCTATAGGCCGAAAATTCAAATTGAGCCACCACCCATCCGCCGCAAGCTCTTGACAGCGATGCCGAAACCGTACATTCTTGTGCCCGCATTGACAGTTTGTTTTTTCCACCTCTGTCGAGGCTGATTAACCCCGCTCCTGAGTGGCGAAGGTTCGCTATGAACAACCGAAGAATTATCGTGATACTTAGAGTTGTGCTCGGCCTGGGTCTGACGCCCGCCGCAATAGGGCAGGAACTGCAGTTCAACGTCATCTACCAGTGCGCGCCGCCCCTCAGTGTCAAAATTTTCTCCTGCGCCGGCACCGCGCCGACGGCCAGCTGCGACCTGCAGAATTATCGCGACGGCAAATCGACGGTACGTGGCTCGCTGACGCGCCAGCAACTCGCCACTGGTCTTCAGAAGTGTCACCTGCAAACCGCGGACGAGGCCAAGGCGCATCCGCCGGGCGCGGACCTGCCCGCCAGCGCCGCCACTCCTGCGAACCGAGCTGCCGGCGGAAGCGCAGCAGCCAGCGCCAGCCAAGTTGGCGCCGGCGGCTTCAAGGTGGGCGATACCGTCCGTCTTCCGCTCGGCGATGGCAAGATTCTCCAGGTGCGCGGCTCCGAATATTTTGTGCGCAACGCCAACGGCGTCGAAATTTGGATGAGCTATCCGGCACAAATCCGCCGCATAGGGAAGCTGACAGCCGAAGATCATGCTCTCGGACAATACGACGCGCACGACTGGGTGCAGGTGCTAGTCGAAGGTAAATGGATGGAAGCCGAAGTCATTCGGCAATCCGACAACGTTTATACGATGAAGCTGGCCAACGGCCACGAAGTCGATACTTCAGCGCAATTTATGCGCCCATCCACCCCGCCTCCAGTGGTCAAACCGCCTGCCTTCCAGTTCGGAGTGCCGCCCAAACCTGGTGTGATCAGTTGCGCCGGGAAGTTCGAGGGCCGCTATTCATCGGCCGCCGGAACTCCGGGCATGGTGACCATCACCTTCCGCTCCGGCAAAGCGACCCTGCGCGAGCCGGACATGGTGATGACAGATGGAAAGCTGAGCGCCATGTCGAGCGAGAAAGAAGCCGAATGCTGGACCGGCGGCGGCAAGATTTACCTGAAATGGATCGACGGCTCCAATTATGACTTCCCGATTGATATCAACGACGACGGCACACTCGACACCCAATTGGGAGAGCTGAAGAAAAAGGGTAACTGAGTCCTCGGAGAAAGATCTTGGTCGAAGCCGCAAAAAACCTCTTCCTGATTCTGAGTGCGCTCTTTCCCATCGTTGACCCGCTCGCCGGAAGCCCGATCTTTCTGGCGATGACCAGTGAATACTCACGCTCTACGCGGAAAGCCCTGTCTCTGCGAATTGCGATGGATAGTTTTTTCCTGTTGGTCGGGTCGTACTTCATTGGGACCCATATCCTCTCTTTCTTTGGCATTTCACTGCCCGTAGTTCAGGTCGGCGGAGGACTGATCGTGATCTCCACCGGCTGGACGCTGCTGAAGCAGGGCAATTGCAATGATCGAAATGATCGAAAGGACATGCAACAGAATATTCCGCCGGACGATCCCTTCCGAAATGCTTTTTATCCTTTGACCTTGCCCCTGACAGTCGGCCCCGGATCGATTTCCGTCGCGATCACGCTGGGCGCGAATGCTCCGTATCATCAAGGGTTTCATCTCCTAAGTATTTTGACAGCGATTGTTGGGTCGGCCCTGCTCGCGGCCAGTGTTTATCTCTGTTACGGATACGCCGACCGTCTTGGCCACGTGGTTGGACCGACGGGTATGGCGGTGATCATGAAACTTACATCGTTTCTCCTCGTCTGTATCGGCGTCCAGATTCTGTGGAATGGCGCCAAACTTCTGTTGGCCTCGGTGCCCTTTCAGGTGCGGTGAGCGGCGCAGCGCGCAGACGTATACGATTAGAGCACTTCCTTATCCAAGTGCACCACTACCCGCAATTGCGTGAAGGTGCAAATTCCCGCGGCTTCATGTATTTTCAATGTTTAAGCAGCATTGGCGGCCGTGCTAAGGCCTCCTTTGGCCTTCGGCGTTCGGCAGGCGTCGTGGAGGGGGCCTGCATGAAACTGAGGTTGGTTGTCCCGGGGTTGTTACAACAACTGGTGTTGCTGGGCTTCTGCATTGTCCTGAACAGTTGCCAATCGCAGCGGACCGCCGGCCCCTCGATCGAGTTCAGCAAGATTCCGCCGGCAGCGCAGGGCGGTCGAGAGAGAGTGGATAGTATTGCGGGGCGTGTCGTCAGCGCTCGCCCGGGCCAGCAGATCGTTATATACGCGAAAAGCGGGCCTTGGTGGGTGCAGCCCTGGCCTGACCGGCCCTTCATTCCGATTCAAGGTGATTCCACGTGGAGCACGGACACTCACCTTGGATATGAGTACGCTGCGCTGTTAGTAGATCCCGGCTATCACCCACCTCCAACCATGGATGTGGCTCCCACCCCAGGTGGTCCTGTAGTCCTGGTAAAAATTGTAAAAGGTGTTGGCACCCTGCCTCTATTTCCTACCGTGCCACTTCATTTCAGCGGATACGATTGGAATATTCAGACCGTATCTGCGATTCGGGGCGGATTGAACAATCTCTACGACGCGGACAATGCCTGGACGGACGCGAGCGGAGCCTTGCACCTGCGCATCATTAAGAAAGGCGATAAATGGACTTGTGCCCACATGATTCTGACGCGCAGTTTAGGCTATGGAACCTACGTTTTGGTGGTGCGCGATACTTCTCGGCTGGAACTCGCTGTTGTTCTAAGTATGCATACTTTCGATCCGGGAGGAGGAGACCAGCACTACCGCGAAATGGACGTTGAAATCGGTCACTGGGGCGATGCAGCAAGTAAGGAGAATGCCCAGTACGGCATCCAGCCCTTTTACGTCCCGGGAAATATAGCGCAGTTTACCGAGCCTCCTGGAACCCTGACGCATTCGATGCTCTGGGAACCGGGACGAGCAAGCTTCGAGACGGTTCGCGGTTCTTCGATGCGTGCCGGGGCGCCCGTGGTCTCCGAGCACATCTTCACATCTGGAGTACCTTCTCCCGGCCAGGAGTTGCTCGAGTTCATGCTGTACTTCGTGGCGAGCGATAAGAATCCGATCCAAAAAGGCGCTGAGGTTGTCGTTGAGAAATTCGAATATCTTCCTTGATCGATGTCCTGGAAAGCGCTGGCTCTCTAAATGGGCCGTTGCCGCATTCGCCCTGGTGTACTTTGCCGCAGCGGCATACGCCATCGATCCTCACCGAATAATCTCGCAATATTCGCGGGACCGATGGGGAGACCGGAGTGGATTCCCCGGCGGATCTGTGTCGGCCATCGCTCAAACGGCGGACGGCTATCTTTGGATCGGTACCGAGAAGGGTCTGATTCGATTCGACGGACTAAACTTCCGGGCATTTCCGCAAGCGACCCCCGAGTCGTTTCCAATCGGTCCGGTTCAGGGACTGGTAGCGGACACAGCGTCAAATCTCTGGATCCTGCTGCAAAGCACAAAGATTTTGCGCTTCCACGACGGGAAATTTGAACTGGGCCGGGATGAGGCGGAATTTGGCATCACCGCGATCGGCAGGCGAAGTAACGGTAGGGTTCTTTTTTCGTCGCTTGCCTATGGCACTCTCACCTACAACGGGCAGAGATTTGAAATTCTCGCCTCTCCAGGCGGCGAGCAACCCGCTTCCAATGCGGCCGCAATCGCTGCAGGGAACGACGAACTTTCAAGCCGCTTCGCCTGGGCCACTGGCGTCGCTGCTCACCGTGTCGCCGAGCCTAACTCCTCTGTTGTTTCGATGGCTGAAACTGCCGACGGAAAGCTTTGGCTGGGCACGGGAGATCGCGGTCTTTTCTACATGACCGACGGGCTCGTTACTGCGGTAGGCAAAGGAGCCCACGTTCGTAAGGTTACATGCTTACTCCCAATGGAGAACGGGGAGTTGTGGATCGGAACCGACAAAGGCGTTATGCAGTGGAACGGGACGAACCTTACGCAGACCGGAGTGCCCTCCGCTCTCCGTCACGTTCCAGCTCGCGTCATGATCCGCGACCGCGACTCGAACATCTGGGTAGGCACTGCCGGCGGACTGATTCGCGTCAATGGAGACGAAGTTTCCTTTGATGAGGACAGTCATGCCGAACCGGTCACCGCGCTTTTCGAAGATCGAGAAGGGAACCTATGGGTAGGACGTCCGTCGAGCATTGAGCGTCTGCGCGATAGTGCCTTCGTTACCTATTCGGTAGCGAGCGCACAGTCGGAAAGCAGCGGGCCGGTTTACGTCGACCCGCAAGGACGCGCATGGTTCGCCCCTTTTGATGGTGGATTGCACTGGCTGAAAGCTGAAAAGACCGGGAGCGTGTCAAACGACCGGTTGAGGCAGGATGTGGTCTACTCAATCGCGGGTAGCAAAAACGAACTCTGGATTGGAAGACAGCGAGGAGGCCTGACGCATCTGCTATACGGTCCGGGCTCGGTTACCACAAAAACTTATACGCAGGCCGATGGCCTCGCGCAAAGCAGTGTTTACGCTGTGCATGAAAGTCGCGATGGTGCAGTCTGGGCGGGGACACTGAGCGCAGGTGTTAGCGAATTCAGAAACGGCCATTTCACAACTTATACGACTGCGAACGGTTTAGCGTCTAATACAATCTCGTCGATCGCGGAGGGCGATGACGGAACCATCTGGTTTGGCACGCCGAAGGGTCTCAGTGGATTGGCGAAAGGCGGTTGGCGAACCTTTACGACGGCCACCGGTTTACCCTCGGATGACGTTAACTGCCTTCTGCAAGATTCGACGGGAGTGCTATGGATCGGAACTGCCGATGGCCTCGCATTCCTCCGCGCAGGAAGCATCCATGTGCCTCACGGAACGCCTGATTCGCTGCGCGAACCGACGTTCGGAATCGCCGAGGATCGAAGCGGATGGCTTTGGATTGCAACGGCCAGTCGCATACTGCAGGTGAAACGCTCAAGCTTGACAAGCGACCTACTGGAAGACGCAGATGCGCGGCAATATGGGCTGGACGACGGATTGCACGGCACCGAGGGCGTCAAGCGGCACCGATCAGTTGTAGAAGATCCGCAGGGATACGTTTGGTTCTCTACGAATCGAGGACTTTCTGTCGTTAATCCTTCGCGTGCGACAGTAAATCCCGCTCCGGCTCTGATTCACATTGAAGCAGTCTTGGCGGATGGCATACCTCTCGACTTTCGCGGACCCATCCGCGTTTCCACCAGGCGGCAAAGGACAACGTTTCGATTCGCGGGGCTTAGCCTAGCTCGTGCCGGGCGCGTCCGCTATCGTTACAGGCTGGAGGGTTTTGATAAGAGTTGGAGCGAGCCGACTGCGACGCCGGAAGCCAGCTACGCTAACCTGCCCGCAGGCTCGTACAGGTTCCGTGTTATCGCCTCTAACAGTGACGGGCTGTGGAATGGTTCGGAGGCTGCCGTCCCCTTTGAAGTAACGCCAACCCTTTGGCAAACGTGGTGGTTTCGGTTGGCGTTGGTGTTGTGTGTCGGACTTGCTGCGCTGGCGGCGTATCGGCTGCGCATGCACGAGTTAACCCGCGTTCTCAACGTTCGCTTTGAGGAGAGGCTTGCCGAACGAACCCGCATCGCTCAGGACTTGCACGATACATTACTGCAGGGTGTTCACAGTGCGTCAATGCAGCTTCATGTCGCAATGGATCAGTTGCCCGACCACTCTCCGGCGCGGAAAACTATGACCCGGGTTTTGGAAATCATGAGCCAGGTCGTCGACGAAGGCCGCAACACGCTTCGAGGATTGCGGTCACCGGTTAAGAACGCGCCTGATCTGAAAAGTTCATTCTCACGAATCCCGCAAGAGTTGGGAGCGTTGGAAAGCATTGACTTCCGCGTGGTTGTGGATGGACCGTCCACTCCGTTGCGGCCAGCCATCCGTGATGATATTTATGGCATCGGCCGGGAAGCTTTAGTCAACGCGTTTCGCCATTCACGCGCGAACAAAATCGAAATGGAGCTCGAATACGCTGCGGACCATCTGCGCGTTCTCGTTCGCGATGACGGCTGCGGGATTGACCCCCAGGTGCTTCGGTTTGGCCGTGACGGGCACTGGGGAATGCCAGGGATGCGAGAGCGCGCGGAGAGAATTGGGGGGAAGCTCACAGTTTGGAGTCGCAGTGGAAGCGGAACCGAAGTCGACCTTCGTATCCCTGGCGCCATTGCTTTCGAGTCCCGTCCGGCCACGGCAGCGTCTAAATGGCTGCGTCGTTTTCGGCGAAACGGACACGCTGACTGAATGATTCTCCAAAGGCGGGTGGGATGAATGAGCGAACTTTCAAAAATCCGAATCCTCAGTGTTGATGATCATCCGCTGATGCACGAAGGGATTGCGACAGTTATCAGAAACCAGCCCGATATGCTGCTCGCAGCAGAGGCAACCACCGGCTTGCAAGCCATCCAGAAGTTTCGGGATATCAAGCCCGACGTGACGCTTATGGACCTGCGCCTTCCCGACATGAGCGGCATCGATTCCATGATCGCGATCCGCGCCGAGTCCCCAGAAGCCCGGATCATCATTCTCACCAGCTTTGGAGGCGACGTAGAGATTCAGCGCGCTCTCGAAGCTGGTGCTCGCGCTTATGTGCTCAAGAGCATGCCTCCGAAAGAACTCGTGGACGTGATCCGTCAGGTGCATGCAGGCAAGCGGCGAATCCCGCCCGAGATTGCCGCCCATTTGGCCGAGCACTTCACCGACGAGGCTCTCACTGGCCGGGAGATCGAGGTTCTCCAGCAGATTGCCGGGGGCAACCGCAACCGTGACATTGCCGAAAAACTCTTCATCACGGAAGAGACCGTCAAGGTACACATCAAGCACATCATGGAAAAACTCGGCGCCTCCGACCGAACCCAGGCGGTCACCATTGGGGTTCGCCGGGGAATTATTCAGCTTTAGACCTGTCTTCGAATACTTCATCCGATACCTCAAAGGTGTTACGAAAAGATTCCAGGCACTAGGGATTCGCGGAGTCGGCGAAGCCTTTACTCTAGGCATGCTTGGTGCGCGGGCGGCTGCGACTTTAAATGTTTTCGAGATTTCCACACGGATGGCCTGCGGCGGGTCTTCTGCTTTTGCGAGCAACTGCCGGAGTTGTGTTTATTATTCAGGGAGCCTCCTCCTTTGGAAGTAAATACGAATCGGGGCTTCCGTTTCTGGCCGTCGCTTCGCTTACCATTACAGTTGGCGCTCTGCTCTTGATTGGGTTTCTAACTCGATTCGCAGGCGCCTTAGCGGTGTTGGCCGCAGTGGGCAGCATGTTCTTGTGGTTCCCAGCTCCCAGCGTCGGATTGTTTGAAACCGGATCGTTTGAAACCGGATTATTTGAAACCCGGATAATTGCGGGTTTAGTCGTCGTGATCGCGGTCGCTGTCGTTTGCCTCGGCCCGGGGGCGTTTTCCGTCGATGCCCGGCTATTCGGTCGACGGGAAATCATCATCCCCAAGCATCGGGATGACTGCGAGAGCTAAGGATTTCCATTTCATTGCCCTGCGTTATAAGTTCCAAGAGTGCCCAAGGTTTATCCCAGAGCGCCGCTGAATCGCAAAAAACAAGTTGTCCTACCACTAATGTGGTATCCACAGCCCAGTCTTCGGTGGTAGCAAAAAAACACTGTATGGCGTGATGTGCTCTGCTCTGTGAGCTAGCAGAGTGTTGATGACAAAGATCAGTAGCTAGGACAGAGAGGATTCACTATGGACAGCATGAACAATCCGTTAACCGAATTGAGCCCGTGCGTCAGAATTTTCGTCGAGTCGTTACTTGCCGAAGCCCGATCGATCGACTCAGGTAGGCCAGCGAACCTTGATTCGTCCAATCACGATTTATTCAAACACGATTCATCCAATCAGCGGTCGTCCAATCCACGCGCTCGCCGCGATGTTCTCGCGAGTGGAGTGCCGCTCATCGCGACTGGCTTCGCTTCTCAAAGCTGTCTTTGCAGTCCCGCCAAAATCTAAAGCGCCCACTTCATGAGAATTTGCTGAAGACGCCTCCGCCGGGTAGTGTGTATGCGGAGCCGGCCGGCGCCAACCACTTTGCCCGTACCGGCGACACATCTGTGATCGTCCACGGATGCGGATATGGTCCGACTGACACGCGTTATTTTGATCCAAAGAACGACCCGGCACACTCGAATTAAGCGGAATCTTGTCGGTTGCGCGGCCAGGTGGAATACTCGTGGGCGAGGACGTCCACATTAGGACGTCCACATTACAGTCGACCTGGAGTTCATTAAGGCGTAGCCGTGGGAGGCGCGCCACTCTGGTTGGAGTGAATGGCGATCAAGTAAGAAGTGGACCCAGTCAATTGACCAATACCGAAGCAAAAAAGTTGACTCAACCGGGAGCGTCGAGTTTGTGGCGGCCTCTGCGGCTGCCAACATTCCGCAATCTCATGGTGGCCGATGTTGTTTCCGACATCGGAACGTTCATGCAGAGCGTCGGGGCCGCCTGGTTGATGGTGTCGCTGCATGCCGGGCCGGCTCTCGTCGCGCTCACCCAGACCGCATCGTCCCTGCCGTATTTTGTGCTGGCTCTCCCCGCCGGTTCTGCTGGAGATATCTTCGATCGCCGCAAGCTGATTCTCGCCACCGAAACCTGGATGACGGCCGTGGCTCTGCTGATCTCAGTCTTAGTCATCAGCGGTTTCATGTCGCCCTGGCTGCTGCTGTTGTTGACGTTTGCGCTCTCCGCCGGAGATGCCTTCGAAACCCCAACCTGGCGCGCCATTCTGCCCGAACTGGTGCCAAAGGAGGATCTCGTAGCCGCATCGGCGCTGAACGGAATCGAATTCAATCTTGCCCGCGCAGTTGGGCCGGCACTCGCGGGGATCGTCATTGCTGCCGCTGGAGTGGCAACGGCATTTGTGGCGAATTTCGTCTCGTTTTTCGGAGTCATTCTGGTGGTTGCGAAGTGGCACAGACCGGATCGCAAGCGCACCGGACCACCCGAAACATTAACCGGAGCCACAGTCGCGGCCATCCGTTACGTCAGCCACTCCCCGGCGATCCTCAATGTGGTGCTTCGGACCGGCGCAGTCATGTTTTTCTCCAGCGCCCTGTTTGCGCTATTGCCAACGGTCGCTCGTAGCGTGAATGACAGCGCAATCGGTTACGGTCTCTTGCTCGGATGCTTCGGCGCTGGTGCGATTGCCGGTGCGTTGATCATGCAGTGGGCCCGCGCAAGATGGTCATCGGAAATTATTGTCTCTTCGGGCGTAGCGACGCTGGGAGTGGTGACTGTAGCCATGAGCGCTTTACACACGTTGAAAGCGCTCGCTCCCATCATGCTGATCGGCGGTGCCGCGTGGGTCACCTTCATCTCTCTTATCAGCGCCCTGGTGCAGAATCTAGCGCCCGATTGGGTGCGGGCACGCGTCCTCGCAATCTTCATCCTGGTTTATCAGGGAACGTTTGCTCTAGGAAGCGCCGTCTGGGGTGCCATCGCCCAGCGATCAAGCATAGAGATTGCTCTCGTCGCAGCCGGGATTGGAACGCTCGCAACCACCACCTTCGCCCTTTTCGCAAAGCTTCCCGACTCGACCGCCGATCTCACTCCGTGGAACCACTGGCGCATGCCTGTGGTTGTCGACGAGAGTGAGTCTTACCTTCGCCAGGGTCCCGTGCTGGTTACGGTCGAATACTTTGTCATTGCAGAACGGAATGCAGAATTCATCGAGTCGATCCATGAATACGCGCGGATACGACGTCGTGACGGAGCGTATCGTTGGGGAGTCTTCCGTGACACCGAAGTCGCAGAGCGTTATCTGGAGATATTCCTGGTGCATTCCTGGGCAGAACATCTGCGTCAACACGAGCGTATAACTCAGGCGGACCGCGATCTGGAGCAACGCCTGCAGAGTTATCTCACCGGAAACTCCTTAGTGCGTCACCTGATCTACGAACATTCAACGGAGACTTAGCGTACAGAAAGTCGAACCAGTCTCCGATCCTCAAGCTTTTGCTTTCGAGATTGGACGAGTTGAGCATCACTGAATTTACAGATTAGAGAGCATGACAACGGCGAATTATGAGCAGACTGTCTGAGCAAGTGGCAATAGTGGCGTGAACTGCAAACAACTGCACTTGGTCGCGCCTTGAACCCGGCTTGTTCAAGCGCCGTGCGCGTATCCCTCTCACTGCGAAAATGCTGGCGAGCACCTTGCTTCATGGATCACACGTAATCGAAAAGGGTCATGAAACCGAAGTCCATGTGCAGCTGCTGGTGACAGTGGAATAGCGTCAATCCTGGGTTGTTCGCGACGAAGTCGATTTCAGCCTCCTGGTAGCCACCCAGCATCACCACATCTTTTAAGATTCCGGATATTGTCTTTTCCGCCACACGCGTGAGTTCAAAGCTATGCCGGTGCAGATGGATGGGGTGGATGTCGTCACTGGCATTGCGCATGTGAATGCGATACCGCTTGCCTTCCTTCAAATGAAATGAGGCGGGAACCATATCGTTGCTCATCGGATAAGCCACGCCGTTGATCGTCCACTGGTTGAAGCCGTCGTCGGCGGCATTGTCCTTGGCAAAGATCATCACGAAGGTTTCATCTGGTGGATCAGCATTTGCACCGGGCTTCGCAAAGAGCCCGTAGTTCCAGCGATGCGGTGGAGGCGCAATCCATTCCGCCTTGCCCTTGGCTCCTGCGTATTCGACGACAATTCCCATGCCGTGTTGACGATCATCATCCGCCAGATCGCCCATGATCCAGATTCCAGGATGCTTCATTTCAACAATGGCAGAGAGGCGCTCTGCGGTGCCTATCCATAGCACCGGAACCGTCGCCGGGTTGGGCACCGGATTTCCGTCGAGCGCCACCACCTGGAACGAATGACCGGGCAAGGCAAGACTGCGAATCTCGGTCGCGCTTCCATTCAACACATGGAACAGAACTCGTTCGCCTTGGTTCACACGGATAGGCTCCCCATGGTGCAGCATCCGGCCATTGATCGTAAAAGAACCGTAGCCGACTTCGTATCCGTGCGGCATGCCCTTGGCGAGAGAAGCTTTCATGGCCGACTCGCCTTGCTCTTCGAGCGCTTTAACCTTGGTTGGAGGCAGGAAGTTCTGGTCCATGTCTCCACCACGGCTGAAAGTCGGCTCGAACTCCTTCAGCACGAGGAAAACCTCGCGGTCATAGTTGCCAGGCTCATGCTTGGGTTTGATGTACACAGGACCTACCTCGCCGCCGTACTGTCCGGCGTAAAGATTCGCGCGCGCTCGATTGTGCGTGTGATAGAAACGAAATCCTGCAGGACGCGGAGTAAACACGATCCTTCTTTCACCATGAGCCGGAATAAACGGCGTGCCCTCCTCGGCGGCTCCATCGACGTTAACGGGCACTATCTGGCCGTGCCAATGCAGTTGTTCTGGCACATCCGTCTCGTTGAACACATCCACAGTGGCCTCCTGGCCCTCCTTGAAGCGAAGTAGCGGACCGGGAAACTGGCCGTTGTACGTGGTCACGGAGATGATCCGCTTTGGCGCAATCTCAACAGGAGACGTTTTGATTCGCAGCGTGTAGTCAGGAGAACCTGACTCCCGTGAGTCGTTGCCCGGTCTCGAAACGCCGGATTCAGCGATGGCAGAACCGGGGGGCAGAAGAACCGCTACGGTGGTTAGACCCGCCGTTTTTAGAAACCGGCGTCTGGATTCGGATCGTTCCATCATCGAGCCTCCCTGTCTTCGCTACTTGGGTGCCGAGTAGGCGTTGCGTCAAGAGACTAACTCCCGCCATCAACTGATATCAGAAAATTATGCAGCAGAACATGGCAAAAATTGGTGCGCGCAGCGCTGACCATGTACCAGAAACCTTGGTTGGCGCGGAACAACTCTGGAGCCTTTGTTGTCGTGATCGCCGTCGTGATGACGTTGAGCAGCGGGATGAAGACGAGTCTCGTCCGCGGCCTACCAGGAGGAGGAAGCCGCCCAGAATCTCAAAAGTACCGACAAAATGTGCGGTGAAGTACGGATGCCGAAACCCGATTCTTGTGAAGCGAACGCATCCCAACTTGAGATCGGTGCATTTCAGAATGCCCTGTGTGAAGAAGATGAGCCCCACCTGATATTTGGCGCTTTGACAAATGTCCGATCGATATCAACCGCGCCATTGAAACCACGATCGCTGTCGCGCTGACCTTTGTCGAGCGCCGCGATTGGATTGCGGCTTCATAGTCCTCTTGCTGTCCGCTGTCTGTCATGGTGCCATCTCTGGAGTTCCCCTCCAATAGCGGATCGTTTGAGGTCGGGGTGACGGGCAACCTTACCTTAGCGATTAGGGAAGGTTTGCAGACCAACCGGGAGTTATCGAGTGACCGGTCGAACCGAAATGCCGGATACCGCAACGTCAAAGAACTACCTTTTCAATCGACCGCCGCGGGCTGGCTCGGGCTGTCAGTGTCGGATAGCCCATATAGAAAACAAAGGTAGGCTGCCACTCGGCGTCACCGATGACTTCTGCAAGCAGGCCAGCTCGCCGTGCCTGTTGTCCCAGCTTCTTTTCGTTGTCGATCATTTCCACTGCCTCGTTGCAGGGTCGCCCGGCCAGGTCCCGGGCAGTTGCCAACAGGTGCGTCCGCTGCCAAATGCGCCCTGCGCGCAAACACTGTTCCCGGTCATAACGATCGTGTACAGCAATAATGCCAATTAGGGGTGCACGCAGCATGAGTTTCGAATATCCATCCTTCGGCCCTCGTGACGCAGCCCAGCGCAGCATCCACAAAGGCATCATTTTGGCGATTCCAATCGCGATTGGGGGCTGCCCGGAGGCATCAATCGTAAGGCCATCGCGAAATTTCTGAACTGAACTCCAGCGGGTCCGAATCCATCGCTCGCTGCCGCGCTGTACCTCCGGGTCAGAATAGATTTCGTGGTTTGCCGCGGAGCTAATTTCCGCGATCTTCTTGCGGTCTGCATCCGCCGTAAAGAGAAAAATCCTGACGTCTGGTTCGTCGGTGGCCAAACGACTCAAAGCATCGATGAACTCGGGCGGGATCGGTTTCTGTGGAATGTAGGCACTGCGATTCGTGTGGCGTCGCGGGATCGCATCGTACAGTTCACTTTCCTCGCGTTTGCCCGTGGCCAGATCTACGCGCGCCAGGAGTTCCGGTTTGGGCTCGGCGGGAATCGGTCCCAGCTTTCCAGGAAGTAGCGTCACGGTGGCTTGGTAACCGTTGGCAGCCGCAGCCAGCATCAGGTTCTCGAGAGCACAGCCGATACCAATGTGCTCTTCCCGCAGATAGGGATCGAGCGCCCCGACGTTCCTCTGAGGATCGATATACAATTCGATGGATGAACTCGTCACTTTGAAGAGCCAAGGCTGGGTGTTGTGCGGGCTCGCGGCTAGAATCGCTGCGCGCACCGTCGCGAGGGCTCCACCCTTTGAATCCTTGCTCCAGTCTGTCCAAGGTTTGTAAGCCGGCCCTTCACCAACACTGAAGAGGCCCTGATCGTAGGCGCGCCAGACTCCCCCGCCCACAACTGCGACGGTAACGACCCCCGCTCCCTTCAGAAATGATCTGCGTAGCGTAGAGCACCTCTCGCCTGTGTCTTCTCCCGTGAAGCCCGCAGCCGCACTGCAACTATGTCTTGCCGACTTTGCGGATCTTATAGATTCTATGACGCCCTCAAAAGTCGTCGGCAAACCTATCGATGTGGCGACGCCTGAAACCGTGGCGATGGCTCCCAGTTGACGGGGTAGCGGAAATTATGCCCCTGGACGGGCTCTCAACGACGCTGGTCAGAACTGGGTTGTAGCTCCGTGGATCACTTTACTGGTTCCCAGCCCTCCGGCAGCATATCGAATGCCAAGGTGTCACGGTAGGCGTACTGATTGCCTTCCAGTACTGCCACTGGCGTCAACATATGCCAGATGCAGTCATCGTCGAAGACATAACACTCACCCATCTCGCGCATAGTGAAGCGATCCATTTCGTGTTTGTCATTGTCGGTTATGATGACTTCCCCACCGCGAGCGCCGCAGCGGCCCAGTAGATGCGTGGCGATGTATTTTTCTCCGTCTTTGTGCAAGCCCGGTGGGCTTGTGTCGCACGGACGACCCGGCGTAGCCGTGAACCTTATTAGATGGACGTTGACCAAATACCTCCTACCCAGCGCAGAGAGTGGAAGGTAATGAAGGTGGTGAGCAATCATCTTGCGAACGCCCATGGATGCAGCGATCGCCGAGGGCAGCGGAGCATACTCTCGCTGCTGACCGCCCAGTGTCGTGTTGTATTTTTTCAGCTGCACATAGGGCGTGTTCTCCTCGCTCGACCAAACTTTTACACCGCCCTCAACAATCTCGGCCCGGAGGCGATTCAAGGAACGATACCTGTCGCCCCCGTCATAGTACTTGTCCTTTGGAATGGACCAGGCTGCATGGGCTAACGCTTCCAGCGAGTGCGCTATGTCTACATCAACTCTGAGCGGCTGACGACTGAACCCGCGATCGACGAGGTCATTTCGCGACTTGGCATTGTCTGCAACCGGAATGAAGCTATCTTGACTCATGATTCCTCTCGACCTCGGATTTGCTCAGCGGAATGGCCAGGCAGGAGTCGTGCGGCCCTCCCGTGAAAATAGTGTACTTTGAGCTCACAGTAGACACACCAGAGGGTGAACTGAAGAAGAAAGGCAACTGACTGAGGCCGGGCGCCTGTCAGTTTTCTCAAATATTGCGACCTCAGCCGGGAGCGAAGATGGCGAACCTGTCCGCGACCCGCCAGCAGCTTGCCTTACCCTTCAGGAAAATGCCTTCACCGTGCCGGTGTCTTCGCCACTCCCTCTCGCCTCGGTCTTCGCCAATTCCGGTCTCTTTTTATCGGGAACGGGTTTGCTGACAGCTTGCGTAAGCTGGGTCATCAGAGTTCGAAGATCTTCATCGCCGGTGTCCAAAACCTTACGAATTTCCGCGCTGGCCTTCATAGCTTGGTCATACGCATTCCGAGCCTTGGAAAGCAGGGGAAGATGCTCCATAAATGCAGTGGCAGTTTTAGTGAACTCATTCACCGCTTCTGAGTACGCTGCCATGTTTGCCGGATACGCTGCCATGCTTGCCGGCATCGATGGCTGATGACGAACGTCACCCAGAACTCGCTGCGGCCCCACACTCGATCGCACTTTTTCGGAAGCGCTGTCAGGGGGAACCGCTATCGTTCCTTCGTCTACAGCCCGAGAAGACGACTCGGCCATCTGATTCGAGTCAAACGCATGGTTTGTATTCATCGCGTCGTCCTGCTTCTTCCACATTCGCTTTTGCTCCTTTGCAGTCAGGCTTCTGCATGGTCGCAGATTCTTCGCCGGCTTGCAATTGGCCTGATTTAACCTAGTTCGATGGTCGTCTGCTTTCAAAGTTTGCCAGGGAAATGCGATTCAGGCGCAGAAACATAAAATGGCGGAGAGGGTGGGATTTGAACCCACGATACCCGTTAAGGTATGTCCGCTTTCGAGGCGGATCGTTTCAACCGCTCACGCACCTCTCCGGAGGTTTGCCGCTGCCGGCCAAAACCAAGGTTCCTCGCTTCGCTCGGAATGACAAGCTTTTTTGAGAGGAATGTCAAAGGCCAGCCGTTAAGGACCGACGGCTGACGGCCCAACGGCTAACGACGGCTCTTAAAGAACATTTGCAGCAATTCCGCGCAGCGTCCGGCTAGCACTCCGCCGCGAACTTCCGTGCGATGGTTCAGTTGCGGATGATTCAGCACCTGCATCACCGACTGCACGGCGCCCGCTTTCGGATCATCCGCACCATAGATCAGGCGCTTGATCCGGGCATGCACCAACGCGCCCGCACACATCGCGCAAGGTTCAATTGTAGCAAACAGCTCGCACTCCGCCAGACGATGGTTCCCGACGGCCGCCCCCGCCTCGCGCAGCGCGACGATCTCCGCATGCGCGGTGGGATCAGAGTCGGTGATATTGCGATTCCATCCGCGGCCAACGATCTGGCCGCCGCATATCACCACGGCTCCGACGGGAACTTCGCCCGCTTCGAGTGCCCGTTGCGCCGCGCGCAGAGCCTCTTCCATCCAGAGTTCGTCGGATTCAGTCGTTCGTCGCTGGTCGTTGGACGTTGGCAAAGATCGCTCCACGCAGCAGGGTATCACCATGACAAGACAAGAAGATGTGTGGGCGGGAAAAACGGGATAGTGGTGCAGTTTGGCGTACGTAGCAGGCCGGTTGAGCGGGAGATCCTTCGCTCCGCCTGAAAAACGGCTACGCTCAGGATGACACCACTACCAAGAACGGAAAGCGCTTGACGACCAAACAACCGTCAGATCATGCTCATCAGATCGGGCTCATCAAATCAAGCTCATCAGATTAAGCTCAACACTGAGCGCACCACGTCAGGTACAACCGCTCGAATGATTGCCGGAATAAGACAGGTCACCACCGGATATGCAATCGCAACGATGGGCAAAGCTAGAAGCATCCTGGTCTTAGGCGTCAAATTGGCGAGATAGGCTCGCATAGCATCCTGTTCGCCTCAAATACGAAAACGTCTCTGCCACCGTGCACTCGATTGGCCGAGGAAGTCGCAGACGATTCACATCAGGTGCAGCACGTTTCGCACCACGTTCGATACCATGGTGTGAAACACCGCCGACATCATGGTCGTTACGGAACTGGCGATCACAAATACCGGCACGGCCAGCAGCAGCAAAACTCTGGGGGTAAACTTGTCGAGATAAGTTTGCATAACAGCCTCTGGTTTCAGATACGAGGCCGGGGCCGCGAAAGTTCCCTTAAGTTCCGCTCATGTCGCCCGAAGTCAAGTACTGGCAACTGGCAACTGCTCAGTGGTATGCTAACCCCGTCATGGGGATGCAAAGCCTGCTCCGCAAAGTCTTTCTGATCGACCTGTTTCAAGGGTTGAGGGTCACCTTCCGCTATCAGGATCCCAAGGAAATCTATACCGAGCAGTATCCCATGGAGCGGCCGCAGGTGGCCGAGCGCTACCGCGGCGCGCCGCGGCTAAATGTCAATCCTGATACGGACGAGACCATGTGCATCGCCTGCGACCTTTGCGCGCTGGCCTGCCCGGAAAATCTGATCGTGGTTTCGAGCGCGCGCAACGAACAGACCCGCCGCAAGGAACTGACCAACTTCACCTACGACTTGAGCCGCTGCATGTTCTGTGGACTCTGCGAGGACGCTTGTCCGGTCGATGCCCTCGAACTCACGCAGGACTTCGAACTCGCCAGCTACACTCGCCAGGGTTGGATCTGGGACCGCGAGACGCTGGAAAAAGGTCCGCAGCCTACGCAGTATAAGAAGTAAAGCTTTCATTACTTCCCTAACTGTTTGTCATTCCGAATCGGGCGATAGCCCGGTGAGGGATCTGCTTTAGACTTGCCCCCGCCGTGATTTATAAGTTACACTCATTCTGTGGTCATAGAAGTTCGCCGTTATCTCACGACAGCCGGAAGAAATGTATTCAGCGAATGGCTGGCGGGGCTGGCTGACGCGCATGCCAAGGCAAGGATCGCGGATCGGATTGACCGGCTTTCGCGTGGAAGCTTTGGGGATTGCAAGGCGTTGGGTGGAGGGCTATTTGAGTTGCGCATCGATTGGGGGCCCGGTTATCGAGTCTATTACGCGATGATCGGTCAGACTTGCGTATTGCTGCTTTGTGGCGGAGACAAGCGCAAGCAGGCCTCCGACATTCAGCGCGCACGCGACTACTTCGAGGATTACTTGCGGAGGACACGCATACAATGAAACGCAAAAAGAAAGATGTGACGAGCGTATCGCATGACAAATGCATGATTCGCGAATTGCGCGCAGATCCGAAGTTTGCCGCCGAATATCTCAAAGTCGCATTGGAAGACACCGAGGAACCCGCCGTGCTGCTGATCGCCCTGCGCCGCATTGCGGAAGCCAGAGGCGGCATCGCCAAGGTGGCCAAGGCCGCCGGCATTGAGCGCGAGAGCCTCTATCGAGCCTTGTCGGCGCGCGGAAACCCTCGACTCTCCACGCTGGTGGCCGTGACCAAGGCGGTAGGCTTGAAGCTTACGGTTGAAGCCGCGAGGTGACCCACAAAGATCCCTCGACGTCGAATAGAGGACATGTCGATGTTAACTCTGTACTGCGATGACAGCGGCACTCATGCCCAATCCGACATCGCCGTCGCGGCTTGCTATATTTCTACGGCAGAGCAGTGGGCTGAGTTCAATCGAAACTGGGATGAGGCCAACGCTCGCGGAAATTTCGGGGTCTTCCATATGGCGGACTTTGTGGCGAGGCAGCAGCAATTCGCAGCCCCAGCATGGACGAATCAGGCTAAGCGCGATCGAACAATCCAGGCGCTGATAAACATAATAAAAACTAGAGCTAGGGTTGGCTTTAGCGTCGTGGTCGTGAAGTCCGCATACGACGAGGTGATCGTCAATGGAAAGCTTCGGGAAAAATTGGGCGAGAACCATTACGCATTTGTTGTTCGCATATGCACGGCCCTAGTTGATAGATGGCGTCAGAGGCACGGCTACCGAGGGCCTGTGCAATACGTTTTCGACCGCTTATCGAAAGGGAAGGGCGACATCAACGCCCTATTCGAAAAACTGCTGATGGGTGGCGAAATCGCTCTTCGACAGTATGGAGTCTACGAAGGCTGCTGGTCATTCCAGGACAAAAGCCAAGTCCTTCCACTCCAAGCCGCTGACATATGGGCATGGGAAAACTGCCGCTATATGAGTGAGTGCGTCATCCCGGCCAAAACTCCCGGCGTTGTAGCCAAGAAGCCTCGTCAATCGTACCTAGCGCTGAGGGGTTCACCTGTTGAGGTCAAATACCACATAAAGGAATCACTCGAGGAATTGGTGCGACTCGGCTGACCACAGTGGGGGGCTGGCCCACGTTTGATTTTTCACTGTGTGTAACGTTCAGTACCGAGGCTGCCCCACGCTGTGCGATTTTCGAAGCGTGGGTACCACTGGCGATGGGTTCAGGGGACTGGCTGCAGCCCCGGGTGTGTCCAGACATTTACAATCAGCAGGATGCCAAGCCGCCAAACCATTGCCGAAGCGCTCGCCCTGATCTTCGATGGGATCGCTCGCCTTAAGAAGGCGTTTCCGAACCGCGCATTCACAATAGATGGCCGCCTCGTGGGCGACATTGGCGATATAATCGCAGCTCTCGAATACGACGTGGTCCTGCACGAGGTTTCCCAACCGGACCATGATGCGGTAACGCCTGATGGACGCAGCGTCCAGATCAAGGCGACCTTTGAAAGACTCGCTCACGTTCAAGACCGTTCCAGGCTACTACCTCGGCTTCAAATTGTTTCCTGACGGGCGACACGAAGAAGTTTTCAACGGCCCTAGCAGGGTCATCTACGAGCGGTACAAACATCGCAAGGGCATCGGCGTGCAGTTGCTATCGTTTCCGAACAAGGAGCTCAATGCGCTGTCTCGCGAGGTTCTCTCGCCTGAGCGCATACCGAAGCGTGACGTGTTTGGGCCCTAGCGGTCTCCAGTTCGGGAGAACGCCGTTTTCGCTGTTCCGCCAAAATCTTGTCAAGCCCCCGCGGCGGCGATTTTTGGACTATGTTGTTGATTAGCTGGGTGAAATAGTTTGGGCTAACATGTCCCATTTACCCTATGCTGTATGATATAATGGTATTAGAGAGTTGAAACAGCGGCGCGGCCCTTTGGGTCTGCGCCGTTTGTGTTTGGGGCGGCGGTGGACCTCAGCGGCTAAAGCCGGTCTAAAAATAACCGGCTTACCGCAGCGCTGAAGCGCTGCGCCACCCAAAATCGCAACCAAAATCACAGCAACCCAAAATCACAGCACCCAAAATCACAGCAACCCAAAATCACAAAAGGAGTGTTCTTCGGGCGCAGCTTACTGGCTGCGCCTTTTCTGTTTATGGAAAAAGAAAATGGCAATTCGGGTGAGAAGCGATACTTCGATGTGCACGGCCAGGGGACCAGGTTCAACCCCAACGTCAAAGGCGTCGGACAGGAGTGTCCGACCCACACGGGCAAAGTCACAGGCGTCGGACCCTTCGGCGGAGCTCAGGGCAGGGAGGAGTGCCCGTCCCACATGGAAGTGATCGACTTACAGGCGGTCGCTGACGGTACCAGCAAGCGGACCGGGGAGGCGGTGGAGGCGGCGTTTCTGAACAAGGTTTGCGGCCTCAGGATTCCGGTATGCAAGCCCTGGGGAGACAGCGAACGCTACGATTTTGTGGTGGATTGGGGCAAGGGGTTTTGGCGGGTGCAGGTGAAGGGCGGGTCGTATTATGAGCGGTCGAAATATCAGGTGGGAGCGGGAGGCAAGGGCAAGCCATTCACGAAGGAGGACATGGACTTCGTTGTCGTCTATATCGTGCCTGAGGATTTGTGGTACGTCGTGCCGATCGAGATAGCGGAGGGGTTGAGTGCGCTGTGGTTCAATCCGCGATCGACGCGGGCGAGATTTGAAAAATATCGGGAGGCGTGGTGTTTGTTGGATTGTCCGCGGAAGGTGCGGGGGCGGGGAGATATTCCGATTCGGTGCCGGAGTGAGGAAGTGAAGGTGCGGTGTGCGGTTTGTCCGCTGCGCGGGCAAAGCTCTTGCGGAAATCAAAATCCCAAGACGGCGGAAGTAGTGGAATCCCACTTCTCGAAAAAAACTGCGAGAAGTGGGGCACCCGGCAAATTGCATAGGTCCTTCGGCCCGCAAAGAGCGCGGGCCTCAGGATGACAACGACAGAGCTGAGGTTAAGCTGACGGCTGAGAGCCGACAGCTGAGAGCTGCTTCCGAGCTGGCTGCTGTTGCGTCATGCAATGCACAGTCCCGAGTCCCCAGACCAGATCGCCGCAATAAATAGGGACGATTTCTCGCGTGGGGAAGACCGCCGACAGAGTATCGAGGGCGATGCGATCGTTGGGATCGTTGAAGACCGGCACGAGCACGATGCCGTTCGCAATGTAAAAGTTGGCGTAGCTTGCCGGCAGGCGTCGTTTCTCGAAGACCACGGGAGCGGGCATCGGCATCTCGACGATGTTGAGCGGCTTACCAACCCGGTCGCGCGCAGCGTGGAGACGCCGAAGATTTTCGCGCAGAGGTTTATGATTCACATCCTTGCGATTGGCTTCGACCACGGTGACGATTGTATCGGCAGCCACGAAGCGGGCAAGATCATCCACGTGACCGTGAGTGTCGTCGCCGGAAATGCCCTTGCCGAGCCAGATCACATGCAGCGCGCCGAGATACTGTGCAAAAGCCTTCTCGTAATCTTTGCGCAACATCCCAGGATTGCGTTGCTGAATTTTGCTCAGCAAGCATTCTTCGGTAGTGAGCAGGGCGCCGCATCCATTGACGTCGATGGAGCCGCCCTCGAGCACGACGCGGGAGCCGCGATGCAAGGGGCGGATTGCTTGCGAATGCGTGGCGCTTGACATCAGCTCGCCAATCTTGTCATCGTGCCGCCAGTTCGAGTACTTGGCCCAGGCGTTGAAGCGAAAGTTGATGGCGACGAGGTCGCCCCCAGGGGCTGAAGCCCCGCGCTTTTTCTGTCCCTTAGTGGCACGAGTAAACTCGTGTCCTTCCCGGTTATTATGTGGGGCAAAGCCCGTCTCTGCGTCAACAAAGATGCAACCGGAGTCGCGCATCCACCCACGATCTGTAGGCCAGCGGTGAAAGCGGATGTTTCTCAAGGGCGCGTTCGCTCGATCCAGCAACTTGCGTGCTTGCCGTCCGCTCGCCGCATCGGTAACGATCAACTCAACCCGCTCGTGCCGCGCGAGATTGCGGATGATCTCGGTATAAACCCACGGAATCGTCTCGAACTTTCCCGGCCAGTCGCCGCGATAGTGCGGCCATGCCAGCCACGTTGCCTCGTGCGGCTCCCATTCTGCGGGCATGCGAAAGTGGAGGGTTGCCGGGGAAATACTTAAAGTATTACTTGAATGCTCGGCTCGGGGCATGGAGGTAGTTTATTGCACGGGATGATAAATCGTGCATTGAATCCTGAGCCTGACAGTGATCTTGACGAACGGATTCTCGCTCAACGAGTGCTATCGCGATTTGTTACACCAGTCAGGCGGTCATCTCTACAACTTGCCAGCGAGCCAGTAATCGACACTGAACTTTCCGGGGCCAGAGCAGATCAGCCAGATAAAGAAGAGCACGTACAAGACTTCCGGAAGGTAGAGGAAATCGTCGAGCCAGTTAAGGGGCGAAAGTCCTTTAGGCAAGGTGGAAACCGCGCTGGTCAGGGTGGCGACAATCATATCGATCAATAAAGCGACACAGGCCGGGCTCGAAAGAAACCCCACGGTCACTAGGGATCCGCCCACGAACTCGACACCCGACACGAAATAGGCCGTCTGGCGGGGAAACGGGACTTTGGCCTTAACGAGCGTCTCGTAAACAGGTTTCGTGCCGCCGGCGACAAACAATTTGTTTGCCCCGGAGATGGCGAAGAACAGCCCGACCGATACGCGTACCAGGAGGATGGCATATTGTTCCAAATCACTGCTACCCTGCAGCGCAAACTGCACCAACCGCTTCCAATCCATCTCTCCTGCCCCCTCCGACCGAGGATTTGCTCTAACCATACCCCGTATCGTCCAAATTCGATTTTCCTGTTAACCGCGGCCAGAGCGGTGTTGTATCGTTCGCGCCAATGGGCTGGCGCTAAGCGGAGTTCTGCAAGCGTTTAAATCCTATCCCGTCCGGGCCGAGCGTTAACCGTACGTCAGGGTAGTGCTCTGTGCGACCTCGATGATATAACCGTCAGGATCGCGGATATAGCAGCGCGTCTCGCCGTACTTGGGGATCGGCTCCGTGATGAACTCGGCTCCTCGATTTTTCCACAATTCATAGCACGCTTGAACATCCGCAACGCGGAAATTCATAAAGCTGTTGATGTGATTCGGGTCGGGGACGCTGAGCGTTACCGTCGGCTTATCCGGGGTCGGCCCGCCTCCAACGTTCAGAATCATCCAGATATTCGCAAGCTGAAGGTACCCAGGCGCGTTGCCGTCACCCAGGGTCAGAATGCGAGCGCCGAAGACCTTTTCGTAGTAGCGGGCCGATCGCTCGATGTCGGCGACGGTGAGAAAATGCGCGATGCTGATCCCTTCTCGCGGGGGCATCTCATAGCTCTTCTGTTCGATTTGTACGCTGTTCATTGACGGCTCCTTTCCGATAAACAGTGCTCATCTGCTGATTCTGGTTCTTTTGGGTTAATGAGATGCGGGGACAGGCCGAACGTTTCCTAATTTTTGGGGGGCTGGCCCGGCCGTACTCTAGCACGGCACGGGATGCCCCTCGAAAAGCTGGACGAAATACGTCGGCTCGGCCAGCCCCATTGCTCCAAACCTCGAAAAATGTTCTCACGTCGGGAGAAACAATGGTGCCCCTCCCTTCAGTCGCCGCATTTCCCCCGCATTTTCGTCCCCGCACATATCCCACTCAAGCCAAAAGACGGCTTGAGTGGGCCACCGGCCAGAGTAAACTTGGTCGGATGACCATCGAGCAAAAGCTACAGCAAATGTACGCCGCGCTTCGTGGAATGGAACTGACAGACAAGCTGCCTACGATCAAGCCACAAGTTAAGCGTATCGGAAACCAAGACGTCAGGGTCTTTGACCTTAACCAAGCGGCAGACGGAGCGACCGCAGCGAATCAGGTATCCCTGTTGCTTAACAACGTCGCATGCCTGAAAGATCATTTGAAAGCTTGGTGCAATAAGAATGGCAAGCCATTTACTGTAGAAGACCTGATAAACAACAACAAGGATGTCGCCATCATCCACGACTTGTGGAATCTGGACAAACATGCGGAGCTAAACCGTAGTTCCCGGTCGGGATTATCGCCAAGGTTCCAAAGTCCTCCTATAGCGGCTATCGTTCCGAAAAGTTCTTCATTTGTGCTCAATTTCAAGATGGTTGACGGTCGTCTCCAGGGCCAAGCCAATCTACGCGTCGCTGCAATTGTGGTCGATGAGCATGGTAACTCCCTTGGTAGTCTTGAAGATATCGCTCTAAGAGCCGTAACTGCGTGGGAAGCGGAGTTAGTCAGAACCGGGGTGACACTCAGCCCAAGTTAGGTCGGGAATGTGGGGACGGAATGTGGCGACAGACGGGACGTTCACTAATTTCCATTGCCGAAAAATGGAAAACATCCCGTCTGTCCCCGGTTTCCTTCCGATTCTTATGCCGCTGAAACCGACTCCCTCCTCCGATTGAGTGCCGGTAGAAGAAGTTTCAGAAGCGCTTCATCAGAGAACGGGTTCTGACCTGAGATCAACTCGCGATCTTGAAGGACGTAGCTCATCCAAGGCTCGACCACACTTACGTCAGCGCCCGCCGTACGTAAGGCGAAGTCCGGGTAGAAGAGAACCTTACCACCAATCTCAAGCGGCTCCCGCTGCTGCTCTTCCGCTGTCGAAAAGACAGTCATCTTATATCCAGAATAGATCCAACCTTGAGCCTTTGCCCGCGCTCCAGCGGCATCGCCCGCCGTCAGCGCGCCGACCACCTCCGTCGAATTCGGAAGAGCCGATAGTAGTGAAATCCCGCCATGGCAGAGCACTGCCGTAGGCTTGGATGTTTTATGAAAGTGTCTCAACACGGTGCCAGCGTCGGGATCATCGAGAAGATCCATCATCGGGCCATGGCCGCCGGGGACGAAAACAGCGTCATATTGATCCAGGCCTGATGCGATGACATCCGAGATACGAGGTGGATTTTTGAGCCCAGTCAGGGTGTCGCGGAATTTTAGATAGTCCTGAAGCTTAGCCTCGTCCCCGCCGAAGAACTGGGCTATAGCTGAGTTCACATCCATTTGCGGCGTGTTGCCTTTGGGGTTGGCGAAAGTGATTTCGTAGCCCTCCTTCATCAGGGCGCGAACCGGAACCGTCAGCTCGTTGAGATAGTAGCCAGCGCCGGCGTAGACCTTGCCATCTTTCAAGGGCAAGCCGTGACCGCTCGATACCAGCACTAAGAGTTTTCCTTTAGTTGTCATTGTTGTTCTCCTTTTTGAAATCGAATTCTGTTCTCCTGAATATGAGCTAGCTCATCGTCCACGGTTTCCTCCAAAGTGCGCAGGGACGATCACCGCCGTTGGTGTGGGTTATGGCTGCGGGAATCCGAACATCAACCACGACTGATTGGCTACCCAATGCGGGTATAGCTCCGTCATCTGATCAAACATCTCCTGGTCGGACGTCGCGGTTTTCTGTACCCGATCGAAGTCCTGTAGGTAACGCTTGGTGTCCTGGATCGCCGAGGGAGAGTCGGGCGCGCCAGGCTTCTTGTGACCGGCGACAACAATCGCCGGGTTCAGCGCCGCCAACCGGTCTAGCGCCGCGATCCAATTCTTTCGGCTCTCGGGGGTGGTGTCGCCGACGTACATGCGACATTGGTTGTACACAACGTCGCCAGCGACAATCAGGCCGATCGATGGAACGTGTAGAGACGTCGAGTCGGGGCTATCGGTGCGGCCCTGCTCGATGATGCGCAATTCGTGGCCCTCGAGAGTGAACGTGTCGTGCTCATAGGGCTCAGGTGGAACCAACTTAGTGGGTACTTGCCCTGGAAACATACGGCGGGCTAACCGCTCCACTGTGGGAGTAAAAGACATCTGCATGGCGTTCACCGTCTTGGGCGTTGCTATCGCCCGAGCGCCCGGGAAACGGTCGAGCAGAATGCTCAGACCGTAGAAGTGGTCGAAATGGGCGTGGGTTATATAGATGGTCTCCAGGTTGCGGTTATGCAGAGCGACCCAATCCGCGAGAGCCTCGGCCTCGGCCACCGTCCCCATTGCGTCCACCAGCACCGCGTCGTACTCGCCGAAGATTAAAGTCGACGTGATCGGGTCAAAGCCGAGCGCCTCGCCGAAGGGCTTTGGCCGCTCGCCGACCATAGCCTTTCCCGGGGCGGTAAAAATGTTCACACCAAGCGTGTTCGACGCGACAGGCGCAGCCGCGCGCGAAGCCCCTTTCAGTCCATTTGTGCCGTCCATTTGGTGCTCCTTTCGAAGTCAAAGCGAGTGACTGTTCTAGGTGAGATTGGCGGAAGCGTGACGACGAATCTATTGGACCAACGTATCGACCGATACCAAAGTATCGGTTAAGATTATGCTCGATTTACCATCCTGATTGGAAATCAATTTGGCCTTTCAATTTCTTCAGTCTGTCTTTTCCGTTCTGATTCGCGGGATCGAGACGGCCCCTCGGTATCGCGGGCGCCTCGAGATTATGTGTCCATCCGTTCGACCCATTGAGCGCGCCATGCCGGAGCCGCGAATGGATCCGCAAAGTACTGTGTTTCCCGCGCAACCTTGTCGCCCCTGAACTCCATGATGCTCACGGTGTAGGAAGGCTTGCCGTCATATGTCAGGATGAATTCGGTGACCCAAAGATCACCGCCGCCAATGATTCGTCGGACAGTAAACCGCTTTTTGCTCGGCTGACTAGCGCGTTGGTTCTGTATGTTGCGTCGACCGCGAGTTCGCTCGCCTGACTGCGGGTAGTCCAGCACCGCGTCCTCGTGATAGATGCGGTGCTCCGTCTCAAAATCGTTGGCATCGGACGCCGCCCAATGCTGGTCCAGTGCCGCACGGATCTCTTGATCTCGCACTCCAGAATACTGCCCCTTTTTTTGTTGATCGTTCATCTTGAGCCTTCAACTTGACAGGAAGCTAAATGCTTTAGCGGAATCGGAGTGTACGACCCGTCAAGTCGCGCTGTTTCTTCGATCACCCCAGAATCTACCGCGTCGAAGCGCCTAACTCCTGATTAGTCGGATTATCGGGCAAATACTAGGCTAGCACTTTCTCCCCAAATCACTGCTACCCAGCAGCACAATCCGGACCAACCGCTTCCGAACCACCTCTTGTCCCTCCCTCGGCGATGTCCTGTGATGATTACTCCCTAATCACGATGAAGGGCACGAGACGGAAAAAAATATGATGAGTAAACGGAACCCAAAGATCAGCCAACGAAGTCTTGGACTGGTGGCCCCTCGATCCATTGCGGCACTTTGTCATTGCCATCCATGCACCCGTCGCTCCTTATCGAGTGGCACAATGGTATCCAGCACTTCCTTCAAAATCATGCGATAGGGATAGCTCCTCTGAATTGTGATAAAGGGACTTTCGGCCAACTGTCGCAAACAGGCGTTAGCACTCGTTGACCCGTCGATGAGTGTAACGGCGATGTTACGCCAACCATACTGTCAGCGGCTTTGGAATAGCTCGCTTTACTTGCGACAGTTCGGAGAATTTGGCAAGAACTACATCGAAATGGGCAAGAGAACGAAGGTTCGGGAAAGGTAAACTCAGACAGTAGATGAAGGCAGACGGAATTCGCGGTCTGGGAGAAACAATGCAAAAGCGCAAACTTGGAAAAAGCAACCTGGAAGTATCCGCGATAGGATTTGGCTGCATGGGAATGAGTTGGTCCTACGGGCCACCCAAAGACAAGCAGGAGATGATTTCTCTGCTCCATGCGGCCGTGGAGCGAGGAGTCACATTCTTCGACACCGCTGAGGTGTACGGTCCGCTCCTGAACGAGGAGCTGGTAGGTGAAGCGCTCGCTCCATTTCGCGGGAAAGTCGTAATCGCGACGAAGTTCGGGTGGGAGTCCGACCCCAGCGATGGGGGCAAGTGGAGCTCTCTCAATAGCCGGCCAGAGCACATCAAGCAGGTGGCAGAGGGGTCGCTCAAGCGCCTGAGAGTCGATGCCCTCGATCTGTTTTATCAACATCGTGTCGACTTGAACGTTCCGATCGAAGATGTTGCGGGTGCTGTAAAGGAGCTGATTCAGGAAGGCAAGGTGAAACACTTTGGTCTCTCTGAGGCGAGCGCACAGACAATCCGCCGCGCCCACGCGGTTCAGCCAGTCACAGCGCTTCAGAGCGAATACTCGCTGTTCTGGCGAGAGCCCGAAGAGACAGTGATACCCACGCTCGAAGAGCTTGGGATTGGCTTTGTTCCGTTTAGCCCACTTGGCAAGGGGTTCCTGACAGGCAAGATCGATGCAAGTACGAAGTTCGACAGCACGGACTTCCGCAGCAGCGTGCCGAGGTTCACCCCGGAGAATCGCAAGGCGAACCAGGCCTTGGTTGATTTGGTGAGTTCTTTCGCAGAACGGAAGAAGGTGACTCCTGCACAAATCGCGCTCGCCTGGCTACTGGCGAAAAAGCTGTGGATCGTTCCGATCCCGGGCACAACGAAGCTGGCTCGACTGGAAGAGAATCTAGGAGCGGTGAATGTTGAACTAACCCCCGAGGATGTGCGCGCCCTCGAAGACGCTTCCTCAAAGATCAAACTGGAAGGGGCTCGTTACCCGAAGTTCCACGAACAACTGGTAGGCCGGTGAACGGCAATCGGAGGGAGAACCCAAAAATGAAAGTCTTCTATTATTACGGCGCGTTAGCTGCTGTTGTGGCAATTGCCGGTTTTGTTCACGCTCAATCTGCAAAGAACCAGGTAGCAAGCCATGACTCAGCAAGGGAGAAACTGATCGGAGCGTGGCGTCTGGTCTCGCTGGAAGGGCCCGGGGCAGATAGGAAAATCAGCCGCATCACCGATCTGAAGGGCATGCTGGTCTACACGCGTGATGGCCACATGTCGGTTCAGCTTATGTACCCGAAGTCGGCATCTGGACTATCGAATGATTACGTAAAGAACGGATACGAGGCTTCCTTCGGTAGCTATGACGTGGATGAAGAGGCGCATACGGTAACACATCGCGTGGAGGGATCGATCACACAGGGACTGGTGAGGAAGGACCTTCCGCGCATCTACCAGTTCTCTGAGGGGCGCCTGATCATCAAAGCGACTCGCCCAGCCGAACACTGGTCAGTTACGTGGGAACACTACTGACCACTCTGGAAATGCCGTTCCCTTCCACAAGAAGAACTGGTGGCGCTTGGGAATTCCTTGCGACGAGATGGCTGCAAACACAACGATTGTAACCAGGCCTTTGCGCTCATCGACCCGTCAATGCATCTGACTCAAACGAGCGGGGGAATCCATCGAGGCAGCATTACCAGCCACGTGCTATGATCAACCGCCACAGGGCAAGCTCGATAAATCTAGCAGCACAAATCCGAAACACAGAATGGAGCACAAATTCAATGAAGAGATCACTGGTGTGGTGTGTCGCGGTATTGCTGTCGCTGATGGTCGCGGCCCAAGCTCAAGACAAGATGGGCGGTGGAACCGAGCAGGCGGTTGCCGGACTCGAGCAAAAATGGGTTGACGCCGCCAAGGCGAACAATACGGATATGCTCGCTCCCCTTCTGGCTGACAAGTTCATCAACACCGACAGCAGCGGAAAGGTGACTAGCAAAGCCGAGACGCTCGCAAATACTAAGGCGTCAAAGTGGGAGAAAAACGAGATCAGCAATGTGAAGGTAACCGTATTCGGGAAAACGGCCATTGCAAGCGGAGACTGGGTCGGCAAAGGGACGGACGCAAATGGGAAGACAGTCGATGCCCACGAGCGCTGGACGGATACTTGGATCGAGATGTCCGGTGGAAAATGGCAATGCGTCGCCAGCCACGGCTCTACGATCAAAATGTAGGGAACACAAGAAGCCATTGGCTCACTAGCGACCGCCGCCCGGGTTTCGGGCGGCTTTCTTTTGCATCACGCCGAAGGCGGTTGCACGGTAACTTCTGATAACACCATAGCGCTCATTGAGGGATTCTGAGTGTTAAAGGCGATTACACTCATTCACGCGATCTTACCGCCCATCCAGCAAGCGGTTTGAGATGGGGGCGTAGGCGTCGATGCGGCGATCTCGTAGGAAGGGCCAGTTGCGGCGGATGTCCTCGAGAGCTTTCAGATCCACCTCGCCCACCAGAATTTCTTCTCGGTCATGGGACGCCTCGGCCACGACGCGGCCAAACGGGTCGCAAAAAAATGATCCTCCCCAGAACTCCAACCCTTGTCCCGGAGCCGATTTTCCGCGAATGTTCCCCGTCTCGAATCCGACGCGATTTACCACCGCCACATAAACGCCGTTGGCAATGGCGTGGGCACGCTGAATAGTCCGCCAGGCGTCATGCTGCGCCACTCCGAACTCGGCCTTCTCCGCCGGATGCCAGCCGATCGCGGTGGGATAAAAAAGAATGCTTGCGCCCTGCAACGCCGTAAGCCGCGCCCCTTCGGGAAACCATTGATCCCAGCACACCAGCGTTCCCAACCGGCCGACGCCAGTATCGAGCGCGCGAAATCCGAGATCGCCGGGAGTGAAATAAAACTTTTCGTAATACAGCGGGTCGTCGGGGATGTGCATCTTGCGGTAGAGCCCGGCGAGCGACCCGTTGGAATCAAAAATCGCAGCGGTGTTGTGATAGATTCCAGCCGCGCGCTTCTCAAACAACGACGCAATCAGCACCACCCCGTGCTGTTTCGCGGCAGCCGCAAGTTTTTCGCTGGAAGGGCCCGGAATCGTTTCAGCCAGGTCGAATAAGGATTGATCTTCGCGCTGGCAGAAATATTGCGTCTGAAAAAGTTCGGGCAGGCAGACCACTTGCGCGCCGCGTCCGGCAGCATCGGCCACGCGCTCCAGCGCTTTCTGTAGATTTTGGTCCGGCTCCGGGCCGCATGACATCTGCACCAGCGCCACACGAAATTTATCAGGGGGCACGCAGCACTCCTCCGACGATCAATATAGCATTCGAGAACGCCCACCATTCGTTAGCCAAGGATTGGGAAGCATTGAGATGGCGACGAGCATCTACATTGATTGAAAACTCTAAGCTTGGGCCGGTGATCAAATGTCGACCTGCAAGAACGGACTAGTCATCATCTTTGATATGGACGGAGTGCTCATCGACTCCGAGCCTGCGCATAAGCTCGCGAAGGAGAGGGCATTCGCCCGCTTTGGAATCACGCTCCCCGGGCAGGTCTACGAACAATACAAAGGGCGCCCCGATGAGACAGTGATGAAAGAGGTAGCTTCTTCCATTAAAGGCATGAACATCGATGTTCAGGAGCTGCTTCGCTATAAGCACCTGGAATTTGAGAAACTCGAACATCTCGCAAGGCCCGTTCCCGGGGCTAAAGAGTTCGTGAATTGGGCTCAAAGCAAGTTTCGAGTTGCGCTGGCAACCTCGGCGACACCCAGAAACAGGGAGGCAGCTCTCGTCTTGCTGGGCCTCGGGGACAGTTTCGATTTCATCGTGGATGCCTCCGGATTCTCGCGTCCCAAGCCTGACCCGGAGGCTTTCCAGAAGGCGATGCGAGGCCTGGGAGCCGATCCGGCAGAGTGCTTCGTGATCGAAGACTCTCTCCACGGAGTGGTAGCTGGGAAAGCGGCGGGTTGCCGTGTCGTCGGAATCACCACTTCTTTTTCAGAGACCTTGCTCCTGGCGAACGGCGCAGACCACGTCGTGCGCACTTTCCCGGAGCTCCGAAGTTTTTTGGAACGGGCTTTGAAGCCTGATAGTAGTAGTCAGTGATCGACAAAACGGCGGTCGACGGCAGCCTGCCTTGTTATGTGTCTAACGTCAGGAGCGAGGCCGCTGCGTGGCATCCTTTCACACTCTTCCTGTAAAGTAATTGGTCGGGTGATTTCCGAGTCGAGTTGGGGAGGGTCATCGTGAAATCGGGCAATCATAGTGCGGGGCATTCTGAGGGAAGGTCTCATGGCAGCGTGGGCCACGCCGGTGAGGGCAAGGACCGCCGACTACACAATCCGATTGAAGACCGTCTGATTCCGCTGGAGCCGCTCGATCTCACCAAGGTGAAGTCGATCGACGATCTGGTGCGAGCCATGTCGAAGACGGCTTTCACCGGACGGCAGCTGGGTGAGGCCGCCGACGTGCTCGAGGCGATGGCGCGCGACGAAGAGTGCTTCGTGGTGATGACGCTGTCGGGCGCGATGACCGTGGCCAAGCAGGGGCTCGTCGTGACCGAGTTGATTGATCGCGCCATCGTGAACGCCGTAGTCTCAACCGGCGCGCTGATGGCTCACGGGCTGGTTGAAGCGACGGGCCGTGCGCACTTCCGCTACAACCCCGACGTGCCGGACGAGGAACTCTACGAGCAAGGTTACAACCGCGTCTACGACACGCTTGAGCCCGAGCAGAACCTGGACGACGTGGAAGAAGTGATGTCGGCCGTGCTCGAGGGCTGGGACCACAACGAAACCATGTGCTCCTACAAGTTGAACCATGCGATCGGGGCGTACCTGGCGAAGAACGCGAATAGTAAAGATCAGCGGGGAATTCTGAAGTCGGCGCACGAGATGGGCGTTCCGGTCTTCGTTCCCGCCTTCAGCGATTCAGAGCTGGGATTGGACACGGCGCTAAACAACCGCCTGCGGGAATCGACCGGGAGGCACAAAATACGCTTCGATCCCTTCGAAGATCTGGAGCACTTTGCAGCAACGCTGCTACGGCAGAAGAAGCTGGGAATTATCACCATCGGCGGCGGTGTGCCGCGCAACTGGTCGCAGCAGTTTGGTCCCTTCTGCGAATTGCGGCACCGCCGCCTCGGCGAGAATGTTCCATTGAAGCGCTATCACTATGGCCTGCGAATTTGTCCCGAGCCCGTCTACTGGGGTGGATTGTCGGGCAGTCCCTACAGCGAGGCTATCTCCTGGGGCAAGTTCGTCCCTCCGGCTGAAGGCGGAAAATTTGGCGAAGTATTTGTGGACGCCACCGTCGGGTTACCGTTGATCGTCGCGGCAGTATTCGAACGGCTGGATAAGAAGGGAAGCAAGGCTGGCAAGGCAAGAAACGCGGTGGCCAGGAAGTAGCTGTTTTGAAGGCGACCGAAACGAGTCGACAGAACTTGGATCCGTGGTCTTAGCTTTGAAAGTCTTGCTTTGAAAGGGCGCGAGTTCCAGTCGCGCCATAGAGCCAAACAAATATCAACAGCGGCTTCAGCCGCTTCGCTACGCTCCCGCCCCCGAGGCGGACGAATCGGGCGCAGCAAATCGCTGATCCCCTGTACTCTCTAAGTGACCCGACGAACTGCTCTCCGCCCGCGTCCTGCGATACAACGGGGCCAAAATACTCTTACCCAACACTTCGGACTCCGCCTGCACCCAGTCCTGCAGGGCCAAGCCTTCGGTCTGTCCCCGCTTATCGTAGAGCTTCTGCGCGTGCAGCCGGATCTTTCTTTCCAGCAATTCGGTCATCAGTGCTTGCTGCTTTTTCCTACGGGTATCGTTATCCAAAACCACTCCTCTTACCTGAATAGGCATTTTTTCTACAGTTCTATGATACGGGAAGGCTGTTAACGGAAGATTACATTTGGGAGGGCATGGGGGGTTACTAAAGTATTATGATATCACGTCGGGTGATTCAGCAGCCCTTAATTCAGCAGCGGGTAGTGGACTGTTCAAAACAGGCCACGCGCCCTGAGCTGGGTGACCGCCGTCACTGCTGGGCGATTGCTTTTGCCGCGACAATGATTGAAGACGGGAGGCTACTCGAACCACGAGAGTGTCACCAGATGAGCCTCAAATCAAAGCTGGCTCTTCGTTTCTTGCTTGGGTTAGTCGTGTTCGGCGCTCTGCTGTTCATTCCCGCTGGTTCCTTGAGGTTTTGGCAGGGCTGGGCGTATCTAGTGGTTTGGTTTGTCCCAACGCTATTCGCTTTTGGTTATTTCTGTAAGCACGATCCACAACTGATCGAGCGCAGGCTGCGGAGGAAGGAAAAAGTGCACGAACAGAAGCTAATCATGAGGTTCGCGTTCGTGACTTGGTTGATCGGCTATTTGCTCCCCGGTCTCGACCACCGATTTGGCTGGTCTCACTTGCCCCTGTGGTTGACGATTCTTTCGCAGGCATTCGTTCTTGGCGGCTGGCTGATGGTGTTTTGGGTCTTGAAGGCGAACAGTTTCGCTGCCGCCACCATTCGAGTCGAGCCCGACCAAAAAGTGATTTCGAGCGGGCCTTATCGCATCATCCGCCATCCTATGTATTTGGGTGTCAGCGTGATGTTTTTGTTCGCGCCTTTGGCGCTCGGTTCGTACTTCGCCCTACCTGTCTTTGCCCTCTTCATCCCCATCATCATTCTTCGCCTGCTCAATGAAGAAAAGGTGCTGCGCCAGGAGCTACCCGGCTATACCGAATACTGCCTGAACACGCGCTTCCGGCTGGTTCCCCACTTCTGGTAGGCCCACGCCACGGTATCATGGGCTAAAGCCCGCGTCCTTATTGGCTTTCAGTGGCACGACTGAAGTCGTGCCCTTCCCGATCCCATCCCGATCCAGTGTCAAGTCTCGCTCTGCCTGACTGGACAGCCGAGGCGGCTGTCCCCACACGAGCATGGGAACTCGCTCTAATCGAAAATCAGCACCGCCGAAGCAATCACAGTTGTCCACAAACCGCGTTTGTCCCCGACGGCAGACTGCGTCACATTCGCGGTGCGGACAATCTTGTTCGACAGCCGGTAAATCTGCTTCTTCTCATCCCACGAACGGTCGGGATCGAACTCAACATTCAGCGTCGTAGCCAGCATCTCGGCGGCTAACTCTTCGGCGTATTCTCCGGCGGCGTCTTCGGTCTCACCAAAAGAGTGATGTTCGCTCAGATATCCGTAGGTGTTCTTGTCGGCAGGAATGGCTACGCCGATCGAGGAGGCGAGAAGCCGGTGCGCTTCGTGCGTCGAGTTCTCAGCCACCACGGCAAAGACGACTTCACCGGGACTAAGATACTTCACGCCTTCCTTCCGGGCCAGCATCTTGCAATTCGGAGGAAAGATAGACGAGACCCGAACCAGGTTCTGGGCGGCGATTCCCGCGTCGCGCAAAGCCAATTCGAACGAGGTTAACCGTTCGCGGTGTTTCCCGACTCCTTTGGTGAAGAAAATCCGCTTGGGAACCATGTCTTTGCCCAATGCTGTAGCCTCCGGCACGAAAAAATGACACAGGGAATGCACAATCTAACACAATGCTTTGTAAAGGAAATATGAATTTCTCGCCGGAGTAGTGCCCTAATTATCAGACGGGGTTCCTCAGCGGCCATTCTGAGCGATATAAAGCTTTGCTTGATTTACGGCAAAGTTCAACCCCGTTAAGCGGGGGGTTGGTAAGAGACTCGCGGAGGATGCAGATTACTTCGAGACTCCGGAACCACACTACGAAACCAGGCAAGCACGGGCGCAAAAGAAATAATGAACAAAAATGGCGGGCCGCCGCTGGCGCGGGACCCGCCACTGTGCCCGGATTTCTTCAGGGGGAGGGCCCGGGCAAAACCCATGACACTCTACCACAACAACAGTAGTCGTCAACAAGAAAGGCACCGCTTTCCGGTTTTTCGAACAAAAGACCTCGGGTCACTTCGCGGCAACCGCGCTGACTTGGATCGTGTCGCCGTTCAAAACGCCGGTAACCGTAGCGAGTTTCCCTGCTTGCTTGTCCAGCGTCGCCAGAGCCGCCTGATCGGTCGTATCCAGAATATAAGTCTTCTCACCCACTACCAGGGCGAACTTGGAGCCTTTCCCCACGCAGGTGCGAGTGCACTCTGCCGGCGTCCCCTCCATGTGCTGTCTGCCACACATGGCATCCCCAACTTCTCCGGTGAAGACCTGTTTGTGGTCAGCTAGGGCGTGCAGACTAGAACTAAAAGCAAAACAGACAGCCGCCGAGAAAATAATCCCAACTGTAGTTTTGAACCACCATGATTTAAACCAGCATGACTTGAACCAGCATGATTTTCGTTTCATTCCGTATTCTCCTGCACGACAGAGTGGCTCTAGTTTATTCCCGAAGGGCAATGGCGGAACAAAAAGCGGCTAAAGTTCCGGATCCCGAAAACAGTCGCTCGGGATGTTCTGAGTGCACCCGATCACTCTAGCGCGGCGCTTTGGCCGTATATTGAATATCCACATCCACAGTTTTATCGCGGGCGAGGGCGGTCACGTGAGTGGAAACCTCCCAGTCAAGGCTGGCTGGAAGCAGCTTTCGGGCCAGCGGTAGAAACTGCTGCAGGTAGCCGGCATCGTACACTTCGCCGGGGCGGATCTTCCACGCGGCGCGCAGCCGAGCCGTCAGATTATTGTCGATGCCGCGAAACTCAAGCTCTCCCATGTGGAATACGGAATCCTCGTTCACGACCAGGTGGTAAGCCACAGTTCCCGCAACATCATCGAATTCAGCATTGACTTTGACGCTGGCGAGAATGTATCCGCGCGAACCGTAGAGCTCCTGGACAGTGTGCAGGTCGTCCGTCAGTTGAACTGTGTTCGCAATTTGCCCTGCCTTAGCATGAAGCAGCGGCTGAAGTTCGTCAGTCGGAATCGCCTTGTTGCCCGACCAGTCCCATGCCGCCACCTTGTACTGCAGACCGGGAGTGACTGGGAAAGTAATGTCCACAAAAGTTGGCGGCTGTTTATCGCTGGATTCCGAAGGCTCCGGCTTGACCACCTTGGGCTGCGCCGCAGCACATGACGCCTTGAGATATCCATGCTCACGAAAAATAGGCAGCACCGAGTGTTCGATAAAGGAATTCATGTACTCGCGAGAATATTCACGATCGACCAATTTTCCCCCGGCGGCTTCTAGCAGGGGCAGTTCGGTCGCACTCGCACCGGGGAACTCAGAATGCCGGATGCGAATGCTCACTCCGGCGACGTTGTATTCAATCGACTCGAGTTGTCCGGTCTTGCCGTTGCTGCGCAAGTATTCGACATGGCCAGCAATTGCGTTTTCGACCAGCATCGCCTGCAAAACGTCGGAGACTTGATCGATTAAACGTCCGCTGGTCGGCAATTCGCCCTTAAAAAGGGGAATGCGCTCGTGAATCCGGTGGAGCAAATCTTCATCCGTGAACCAAACGAAGTCAGCAAAGTGCGCCGGAACAAATTTATCGGCGTCGTTGACCTGAAATTCGAGCTTTGTTCCGGCCGCTGAATAGGAGAATGTGTAAGTAATGCTGCTGAACGCTCCGCTCTCTCCAAGCTGACGTGCGGCCTTCTTCAAATCTTCTTCGTGCGCGACGGTGCCCACCGGCAATCCACTGGCCGCTGCGACTTCATCCGAAGTAAAGTGTTTGCTGCCGGTCACCTTGACCGCGATGAGCTTGTGGGCGGTGGCTGGCATGGTGCGATTGCTGGCGCCAGAGGGCGATGTCTGGGCAACGGCCGGAAGGCAGAGCACGCAGCGAAACAGAAAGAAGCTCAGAACGAACGTGAAAAATCCTGGGAGGCGTGTCTTCATCTACTTCGGTCTGGACGCCCTTCCATCGCTGGATTTGTGATTCTTGGCAATCTCGATGAAAGCGAGCGCGGCGCGGCTCAACGCCTTGTCTTTGCGGAACACCAGTGCTAAATCCCGCCGCAGTAGCGCGTCGGCCATGGGAATTGCCACCAGGACGCCGGCACGAACATCCTCCTGAACGTTGGAACGGGCGATAAAGCCCACTCCCACGCCAGCCGCCACAAAGCGCTTCAGAAGCTCACTGGAATCCAGTTCCATGCTGTAATTTGGTTTCAGCCGCCGGTCGCGAAACAATTCATCGAGCGCGTCGCGGGTATGCCCTGCCTTCGGAAGAACCAGCGGATACTTCGCCAAGTCCCCCACCAGAGCTGACTTCATCTTCCCCAGCGCGTGCTCCGGCGGGGCAATGATCACCAGTTCATCCTGATGGATGAGCACAACTGTGAGCCGGTTGTCTTTTACAGGAAGCGAAACCACCCCAAAATCGACAGAATTATCCGTCACCGATTCGAGAACCCTGGCATAGTCGGCACGTTTGATGTTGACCGAGACATCCGGATACCGCTTCTTAAAGTCGGCAAAGACCTCGGGAAGAATATGCAGGCATGTGCCTTCATTCGCGCCCACGGTGATTGCGCCGCGGGGAACATGTTCCATCTCGGCCAGGGAAGTAAGCATGGCCTTACGCGCGTCGAGCGTCTCCTGCGTGTATTTCTGAAAGGCCTTGCCCGCCGCGGTCAAACAGACCTTGCCGCCGGAGCGGTCAAAGAGTTTGGCGCCGACTTCGTCCTCGAGGGCACGAATCTGGGAAGAGATCGCGGGCTGGGTGCGGAAACGCTTCTCCGCCGCGCGCGAAAACGAGGCATGGCGCGCTACTTCGAGAAACGTTTGCAGTTGGTCGAAGTCCATGGGGCGGTGAAGCAGTTGCCAGCGGCCAGTTGCCAGTTGCGAGTCGCGAGTAAGACTGGAGCGCAATCTGAAGACCACGCAATACTCGTCTTTGGCCGCCCTGCGAACCGAATTGTAGCAGGGCGGCTGGCTGCCTACGGGTGACAGCAAGATCAAGGGCTGGCTTAGGGCGAGAATTCTCTTCGGACCGAATTGGTTGTCAACCGAAAACAGGCAAGCCTCCAGCGTGCCAGAAGCGGACCCGCGGAACAATTTCCGGTTTGCTCCCATACAGTTCTCACTGAGTGCAATCGCTGTTTTCGACAGTCAGCCAGCGCGTATAATCATCCCTACCGTGACAAGGTGGCGAATCAGTGGGGGCGATACAGCTTCAGACCTTAAGAATCGCGTAGAGGAGCGATTCGGGGTTTTTCCTAATTTCTTCCGCCTCGCACCTGAGGCTCCCGACATCGTTGAACAACTCTGGGGATTTGCACAAGCGGCCTACCTCGATAATCCCCTACCCTCCGTTTTTAAGGAGCGTCTTTTCGTCCACCTGTCACGTTTTTGCGCAGTCCGTTACTGCATCGCTCGTCATGCCGGGTTCCTAGTGGGACTCGGCCGTCCCGCTGGAGATTCGACTGTGGGTACACAAAGTGTCACAGATGTCGTTAAACTCCTTCGACGGCCCTTTCCACGTGGACAGGAACTTCAATCTCGTCTATCGCTGTGTGCATCCTGCCCCGCGCCCATTGTCGAAATGCCAACGGCGAACTCGCAGATGGAAGATGCCATCTTTGTGTTGGCAGGGCACGTGTTTTTGAAGACTTCTGACTATTTGCTGTGTCTTGACGCACTAACGCGGCTGTTTGGGCCGGCTCGCCTTCAATACTTGCTCTTGTTCTTAGCGTTTGTCAGGGTAGCGCACTATTGGACTGAAACACATCCTGAGATTGCCTTTGAAGAGGACATCAACAAACTTCTGGCAACGCATGAGGCACTGGCGGATTGCATCCTCAATGGTCCGGAGGCCAGGGACACCATTACCCAATCCCTCTTAGATGAGTTGCCAGCCTTGCGGCTCCAAGCGGATAAAGCTATTGGCTTGCTCGCCGCAATCGTGGACTCATCTGATGACGCCATCGTCAGCAAAACGCTGGAAGGCATCATAACCAGTTGGAACGCGAGTGCCGAGCGGTTGTTTGGCTACCCCGCAAGCGAAGCGGTAGGCCAACATATTTCGTTGATCATCCCAGTCAATCGTAGGGACGAAGAAACGGTCATTATCGAACGAATCAAGCAAGGCAAACGAATCGAACACTTCGACACCGTTCGCATTCGCAAGGACAAGACACCGCTCGATATTTCGCTCACAATTTCGCCTGTTCGGGACGCCAGCGGAAAGATTATCGGAGCGTCGAAAATAGCTCGGGACATCACGCAACGTAAACAGATTGAGCGAGAGTTGCGTGACAGCGAGGAACGCTACCGAATATTGGCGGATGCACTCGACACCCAAGTGCAGTTCCGTACCCGCGACCTTGAGAGAAGAAACTCGGAATTGCGTGAGCTTTCGGGGCGGCTCTTGGAGTCTCAGGATGCCGAGCGGCGGCACATCGCACGGGAACTGCACGATAGCGCCGGACAAACATTGACCGCGCTCGACTTGCAGCTTGCACAAATCAGCGAAGACGCAAAGAGAGATCCTGCTCTTGCCAAAGACGTGCAGTACGCCGAAGAGTTGGTCCAGCACTTGGCGCGAGAACTACGCACAACCTCCTATCTTCTACATCCACCGCTGTTGGATGAAACCGGTATTTCGTCCGCACTGAGTTGGTACGTGCAAGGTCTTGCGGAACGCAGCAGTCTAGCGATTGACCTGAAGGTTTCCGAGAACTTTGAAAGACTTCCGCCCGAAATGGAACTCGTCATATTCCGCCTTGTGCAGGAATGCATGACAAACATTCATCGGCACTCGGGTAGCAAGAGCGCACTGATTAGAGTCGAGCGCGAAAAAGACTCTGTCCAAATAAGGGTTGAAGACCAAGGAAGGGGAATGTCCCCGGAACGCCTAGCTGCGATTCAGTCACAGGGCACGGGAGTGGGAATCAGAGGAATGCGTGAGCGCGTGCGCCATTTTCAAGGCGATTTGACTATTGAATCCGATGATTCCGGCACTAAAATTTACGCCACTCTCCCCTTGCAGAGGCCGCTGTCAACGCACAAGAGCAACACGCAGCAAAATGTAGCATAAAACCTAATGCCATCTCGGGCGCGGAAAGAATGGTAACTGTTGGAAAATCCCGATCTTACTCATCGACCCCGGTAAGGTGTCCGCAGCACGTAAGCTATCCAGATACGGGCTTCAAGGAAGTTGGCCGACTCGCTACTGCTTCAGCTGCTTCTCAATGGCCGCGATCACTTCTTTCGAATCCGGCGTTACCTCCGGCTCGAAGCGCTGCACGACATTTCCGTTGCGGTCCACCAGAAACTTGGTGAAGTTCCATTTGATCTCTCCACGAATGCCCGCTGCGGTGTCCGCGGTCAGGTAGGCATAGAGCGGAGCTTGATCCGCTCCCTTGACGGAAATCTTCGAGTACATGGGGAAGGTCACGCTGTACTTGCGAGTGCAGAAGGTCTTGATCTCCTCGTTCGTGCCCGGCTCCTGCGCCCCGAAATTGTTAGCCGGAAAGCCAAGGATGACGAAACCCTGGTCCTTATATTTCCCGTACGTCGCTTCGAGAGCGCTGTATTGCGGCGTGTAGCCACACTGGCTGGCCACGTTGACCAGCAAAACGACCTTGCCCTTGTAGTTGGCGAGCGGCGCCGGCTGTCCATCAATGGAATTCAGCGTGAAAGTGTAGATTCCTGACGCAGCAAATAGAGATCCAGCCACCATGAGTAACGCTCCGAACAGAAGATAAGCACGAGCCGCAAAGAGAAATCGGACACACGAAGATCTCATTGATCACTCCTCTCGTTCACTCCTCACAAGTTAGCGTGCATGGGACGCTCCCAACTGGACGGGTTGGGATCGCCGGAGTTGAAGATACCCGGGCTCGCCTGAATTTCGCAAGCTCGCATTTGTAAAAGGCTTGTCTTTTCGCCGCGACAACCAATAGCTTGGCGCTAAGAGTGCACCTGCCGCCGCCGTTTTCAGGGCTGTTTATCGATTCCGTTCTTAGATCGCCGTGCTAAACGTCGTCTGTTTGACGACTCTCTCCACAATCTTGAGAGTCTTGGCCGTCTCTGACGGACGGGAAGTGGTCTGATTCGCCTCCGTCAGCCCGGTCTCGACCGCATCTAAAGCCAGACAGGATCGTTCCAGAATGATGGAAAGATATTTCTGAGCGATAGGGCGATCCGCGGGATGAATCAGCTCCCACCAGCGGCGAATGGATTCCTGTACCTCGGCTTCGGTTTTTTCACCGACAACCAAGGCATCGATCAATCGGTAGACCTTACTCTTGACGGCTTGATAAGAGACGGAAACTTCCTGGGGCATGGGGGTTGGGGCTCTCTGCTCCACAGAATGAGCAATCCGCCAGCCAAACGGTAGGTCCTTGACTCGTAAGTCCTTGCGCTTCTATAGACTTTGTCATTAATTCCACGAATGGAATAAACCAAAATTCTGGATATGGATTCTGGAAGCAGGTGTTGCGTGTCCATTTTCGCACGGTCTCACGGTGATACGGCCATGCGGAACGCGAATCCGCTCAGACCGTCGCGCAGCTCTCTATTTGCCGAGCGGGTTACAATGTTCCGCTCCCACGCGGCGCCATTGCGGGATCGCGGAATGCAAGCCGGTGGCGCAAAGTTTCGGGTGCGGCAAAGCTTTACAGGCTCTTAGCAGTACCAATTTTCTCGGAGGCGGAATGAAAACATTGTCGTGGATTCTTGCATTTGTGGGTTGGTTCTCGATTTCGGGCGGAGCTCAGACTACGCCGCCCGCCAATACTTCAAAAGATATTGAAGCCGGGGACCGGATGTTCTTTCCTCGCGACATGTTTTGGGGATGGGCGCAATTGGACCTGGCACCCCCGCACAACGAGATTGACCCCAACCTGTGCGCCGGCAACGCCCGGCAGTACGGCGGCGCGAACGCCCCGTGCAGCATGTTTGCGCGTTACATGTTGTCTGGAATGCTCGAAGTGCGTCCCTTCGGTCGCGGCCAGTTGCGGCGATTCATGGTGTTCGGCGCGCCCTCGTTCCTATTCGGGAAAAACGTGCCACAGACACTCTACACCTGGTCGCCCGATGCAATCGGGATTGAGCACTCATGGGGTGCAGGAATCTACATCGCAAAGGGATTCGAGTTTCGCGTAACCCAGCACTTTTTGTTCGATCGACTGGGCGCACGCGACACCAACCTGGGTGTGGCCGACCTGGGCAACAACGGACCTTGGGGCCGCTACGCGACCGTAGGAGTGCGCAAGTATTTTGGGACCAGGCGATGGTGACCCAGGCGATGGTGACCCACGATCACAGTTGTTGTAGTTCGCTTCTATGCGGCGGTTGCCGGCAGCGAGGGCTTGCTTAGCCGTCGAACTAGCCAGATCACGAAAGCGATCAACAGTCCCAGGATAAGAAACGGAGACAAGAGCACCGGAACCAGCCAAATGCGACCGCCCAAAGTAGTCACATCGCCAGAAATGGTGGCTTGAGGATCCCGGCGAATCTGGCCCCCGAACACGGTCGCGTCGCCAGCTACCTTTACAGCCTGATCCAACCGAATGTCACCGCCAAACACCGTAACGTCTCCGGCGACCTGCGCCTGGTCTTCAACCACAACGTTGCCCCCAAACGCGGTTACATCGCCTGCCACCTGGCCACGGACGCGGATACTGCAGCCGAAACAGGTGAGGTCGGCGACCTCCTCCTGCGGCCCAATGCTGATGTTATGGCCGACCTGCGTATAGGTGGGAGCGTTCTTCGCGTATGCGTATGCGGCGCTTGCGACGGAGAGTAATAGCGCGAGGCCGAACAGCCTGTACGCGCTGGCAAACAGAAGCCTTAAACAGCGATGTGTGATGGAGGTCACGGCAAGCCTGGCTCCGAAAACAAGATTATGTCACAAAGCGCGAAGAACTCGATAGTTTGCGCTTCCGGCGGTGGCTCAATTTGAATTTTTCGGCCTATAGTTTGGGGTCATCCTGAGTGCAGCCGTTTTTCAGGCGGAACGAAGGATCTCCCACTGGCCGTATCTATGGGAGATCCCTCACGCGGCTGAGGTACGCCGCGTTTCGGGACGACGGCTTGGTAGGAGAATAAATTGAGACTGAGCCACTACCCGCTTCCGGCGGTAGTGTTGCACCTTGGTTGTCATTCCGAGCAAGGGTTTCTTGCGTCGCAAGAATCGCGCCTTTGGATCGCTTCCTTATCAAAGTGCACCACTGGCTCCGACCGTTCTCTATAATGGTAAGTTTCTCGGACTTATTCGAACATAATCAGGAGGCAGGCGATGGCGGGCTCTTATAACGGTGTGGCTGTACCCTCGCACGGAGGAAAGATTGGCTACACCAATGGAAAGTACGATGTACCCGACAATCCGATCGTTCCGTTTATCGAGGGCGATGGCACCGGGCGCGATATTTGGAAAGCATCTTTGCGCGTCTTCGACGCCGCCGTAGAGAAGGCCTACAAAGGCAAGCGTCGCGTCGCTTGGTACGAGGTTTTTGCCGGAGAGAAAGCCAAAGCCAGGTTTGACAACTGGCTGCCCGATGATACCGTCGATGCGATCCGCGAGTTCCGCGTCGCCATCAAAGGCCCGCTGACCACTCCCGTCGGCGGCGGCATTCGCTCGCTGAACGTGGCCCTGCGACAGATTCTCGACCTCTACTGCTGCGTGCGTCCGGTGAAGTATTACAAGGGCGTGCCGTCGCCCGTCAAAAATCCTGAGCGCATGGATGTCGTTATCTACCGCGAAAACACCGAAGACGTTTACGCCGGCATCGAATGGGAGCAGGGAACTACCGACTGCGCGCGGCTGATCGAATTCCTCAACAAGGACATGCTCAAAGGCGGCAAGAAGCAAATTCGCCTCGACTCCGGCGTCGGAATCAAGCCAATCTCTGTTACGGGAACGAAGCGCCTGGTCCGCATGGCCATTCGCTTCGCGATCGAGACCGGCCGCAAGAGCGTGACGCTGGTACACAAAGGCAACATCCAGAAGTTTACCGAGGGCGCCTTTCGCAAATGGGGATACGAACTGGCCACTGAAGAGTTTCGCGACAAAGTAGTCACTGAGCGCGAGAGCTGGATCATCGACAACAAAGACAAGAATCCAAACCTGACCATAGCTCAGAATGCTGAGTTGGTGGAGCCCGGCATGGAGTTCGCTCCTGCCGCATTCCGCCAGGCCGTCGAGCAGGAAGTGAAAGAAGTTCTCGATCGCATCTACACGACTCACGGCAAAGGCCAGTGGAAGAGGAAAATCATGGTCAACGACCGCATCGCCGATTCAATCTTCCAGCAAGTGGTCACGCGCGCCGACGAATATTCCGTGCTCGCGACTCCAAATCTGAACGGCGACTACATTTCAGACGCTTGCGCCGCGCAAGTCGGGGGCCTCGGCATCGCTCCCGGCGCCAACATCGGCGACGGCTTCGCGATCTTCGAAGCCACTCACGGCACGGCCCCGAAGTACGCGGATAAGGACGTGATCAATCCCGGCTCGGTCATGCTCTCCGGCGTAATGATGTTCCGCTTCCTGGGATGGAACGAAGCCGCTGACCTAATCGAGCAGGGCATGGAGCGCACTATCCTCCAAAAGAAAGTTACCTATGATTTTGAGCGCCTGATGGAAGGTGCAACCAAAGTAAAGACCAGCCAGTTCGCCGACTGCATCGTCGAAAACATGGGGGCCGGAGTTTTGGCTGGAGTGAGATAGAAGTTCAACCACCGAGGACACAAAGGACCACAGGGTAGTTCGAATTATCCTGTGTTCCTCTGTGACCTCTGTGGTTAAGATTTTGACTTTTATTCAAGAGGAAATCATGAGAAAAAAAGTAACGATTGTAGGCTCCGGAAATGTAGGCGCAACCGCTGCTCACTGGATCGCTTCGAAAGAACTAGCAGACGTGGTCCTGATCGATATCATCGAAGGCGTCCCCCAAGGCAAGGGCCTTGATCTGCTCGAAGCCATGCCCATCGAGAAGCGCGACTCCTACATCACCGGCACCAACGATTACAAAGACACCGCCAATTCCGACATCGTCGTCATCACCGCCGGCATTCCGCGGAAACCCGGTATGAGCCGCGACGACCTGCTCAACACCAATTTCAACATCATGAAGGCGGTGGTGGGCGAAGTGGTGAAGCATTCGCCGAACTGCATTTTGATCGTAGTTTCGAACCCGCTGGATGCCATGGCTCAGGCCGCCTACAAGCTCAGCAAGTTCCCTCGCGAGCGCGTCATCGGCATGGCCGGCGTGCTCGATTCTGCCCGCTTCCGTGCTTTCATCGCTGACGAACTGAAGGTCAGCGTAGAGAACGTCACCGCTTTCGTCCTCGGCGGCCACGGCGATACCATGGTCCCATTGCCGCGATATTCCACAGTCGCTGGCATTCCAATCACCGAATTGATTGAGAAGTCGCGCCTCGAAGCCCTGGTTCAGCGCACCCGCGACGGCGGCGCCGAAATCGTGAAATACCTGAAGACCGGCTCTGCCTACTACGCTCCGTCAGCCGCAGCGACAGAAATGGTCGAGGCAATTCTTAAAGACAAGAAAAAAATTCTCCCCTGCGCCGCATACTTGCAAGGTGAGTATGGGATCAACGGCCTTTACGTCGGCGTGCCCGTGAAGCTGGGCGCAAAGGGAATCGAGCAGATCATCGAAATCAAGCTGACCGCCGAAGAGAAGGCCGGTCTCGACAAGAGCGCTGCGGCGGTAAAGGAATTGGTGGGCGTGATTGGAGTGTAAACGGTAGACGTTCGCGACAACCGGGGAAGGGCACGACTTTGAACGTCGTGCCCTTCCCGATCCTATCCGCTCCCCGATCCCGTCCTATTCAGTTGCAAGTTCCGCCTACACCGTCTCCACCGTCACCTTCTTCACCACCACATCTTTATTCGGCCGGTCCTGCCGGTTGCGCGGGACCTCCGAAATCTTCACGACTACATCCTGCCCCTCAACAACCTCGCCAAAGATCGTGTGCTTGCCAGTCAGCCACGTCGTGGGCGCGACCGTGATGAAGAACTGCGATCCATTCGTGTTCGGGCCTGCATTCGCCATCGCCAGTAAGCCTGGCTTGTCAAGTTTGTGCGGCGAACCCTTGGTCTCATCTTCGAACTGGTAGCCGGGACCACCCATGCCCGTCCCTTGCGGATCGCCTCCCTGAATCATGAAGTCAGGGATCACCCGATGAAAAATCGTTCCATCATAAAGGCGATCCTTCGATTTCTTACGCGTCGAAGGATGCGTCCACTCGCGCTTGCCATCGGCAAGTTCCACGAAGTTGGCTACGGTCTTGGGTGCGTCCTTCTCAAATAGACGGCAAACGATGCTGCCTTCGCTGGTTTCAAATGTGGCGTAAAGTCCGGGTTGGCGGGTCATGAAGTCCTTTCAGTAATGGGTCGTTGGTTGTCGGTGGAAGAGCGGCCCTTTAGGGCCGCGTAAGCTGTTGAAAGTCGGTGGGGCTTTAGCCCCTGAGGTCTCTCAGTTGGCCGCCGGCTTCTTCGCCGGTGTCGCTGATTTCGCAGCCGCTGCCGTCGCGCCATGAGTGATGCTGATATGGACAATCTTCACTGGACGGAACGGCCGATCGTTCATCGGATCGGTCGCCATGTGCGCAATCTCTTTGACAAGTGTCACCGTCGCATCGTCACACTGGCCGAAGATGGTGTAATTTCCATTGAGGTGCGGCGTGGCAACCTCGGTGATAAAGAACTGCGAGCCGTTTGTGTTGGGACCGGAGTTGGCATAGGCGAGCCGTCCCGGTCTGTCGAACATCAGGTCGGAAGAAACCTCGTTCTTGAATTTGTATCCCGGATCGCCTGTCCCATCGCCCTTGGGATCGCCTCCCTGAATCATGAAACCGGGAATCACCCGGTGAAAAATCGTGCCGTCGTATAGCGGCACGCCATGCTTGGAAGCTCCGCTCACCGGATTCTTCCAGTCCTTGGTCCCGGTGGCGAGGCCAATAAAGTTTTCCACTCCGATCGGAGCTTTGTCGGGAAATAGCGAGCAGGTCATCTTTCCCGCCGTGGTTTCAATGATCGCGACTGGCTGGCCCGTGGCCCCCGCGTGGTGGACGGGAGCTTTCGTGGCCGGCGCTGTTTGCGTGCTCGATTGTGCCCAGACCGGCGCAGTCATAATCAGCAGAACAAAACCTGCAAAAGCACTACGCATAATTGCTCCTGTACGAAACTTCGTGCTTGATGATTACCGGCAACGTTGCATTGTACGACAGCGGCGGGCATCAATGGGGTTGGGATTGCATTTCGTGGCTGACGATTTCGACCTGGCGGAAAACGCGCAGAAGATTCCCGCCGAGAATCTTCTTGATGTCGTCGGCGCTGTATCCGCGATCCAGCAGAGCCTGCGTAATTTTCGGCAAGTCAGCCGCGGAATCGATGCCTGCGGGAGTCGCTCCAGCAACACCGTCGAAATCCGAACCCAGGCCGACATGGTCCACACCGGCAACTTTGGCAATGTGGTCCATATGGTCGATCAGCGACTTCAACGGCGGTCGGGGAACTTTCGCAGCCCACTCCCGTTCGATGCGGTCATTGTCGACAAATGTCATGGTTTTGCCATCCGCTTTTTGCTTCTCCGTGTAAGCACGCTGGGCCTCTGCGGCCTGTTTGCTGATTGGTTCGCTCTGCTTGCGATAGTCTTCATCGACAAAGCCGGAGTAGAAATTAACATCGACCACGCCGCCATTCGTGGCCACCGCCTTCAGCATGTCGTCAGTCATGTTGCGGGGAGCGTTGGTCAGCGCCCGCGCGGATGAGTGCGACGCAATAATCGGTGCTTTGCTGGTCGCGATCACATCCCAGAAAGTTTTGTCGGCCACATGCGAGATATCCACCATCATTCCGAGCCGGTTCATCTCATGCACCACTTCCTTGCCGAAATCGGTGAGGCCGTTATGATGCTGTACCTTGACATCGTTGATGTCGCCGGAGGAATCCGCCCATTCGTTGGTGTTCGACCACGAAAGCGTCATGTAGCGCACGCCCAGCCGGTAGTAGTCGCGCAGCAAATGCATGTCATTTTCGATGGAGTGACCGCCTTCAATGCCCATGAGCGCGGCCAGCTTGTGTTCTTTGTGTGCACGCTCGACGTCGGCAACCGAAAAAGCCATCATTATCCGGTCGGGATGGTGCGCAGCCTGCTCATAGACGCTGTCAATCAGGTCGAATGTGCGCTGCGCGAAGTGGCCATGATTGGTGCCCGGATCAACCCAGATGGAGAAGAACTCCGCGCCCAGATTGCCGCGCCGGGCCTTGTCCAGACTGATGTGCTCAAAGTCGTTGGGATCGGTCGAGCCGATGTCGTAGCCTGCGTCGAGGAAATACTGCGGCGTGTCGGCATGCGTGTCGACCACGATGGCAGAGTCGTGAATCGCGCGCGCCTTGGCGCTAACCGGCGTATCGGATCCATTGGGGGATTGCCCTGACGAGAAAGGCGCCGGTAGTACCAAGGCGACGAGAACCAAGGCGCAGAAGATCAGGACCGAGAGCAGGAAACTATGGATGCGAGTCATAGAATGTAAGTGAACCTGTGCGAAATCAAGGATTGTATAGGCTCGGGCGCACGGAGGGAAGACCGTTCAGCGCAGCGCCGCCAGCGCGCGTTCGACGCAAGCTTCCAGCGGCTGATCCGTGTCGACCACAGTCTTAGGAGAAGTGATTGCTTCGAAGCGGGACCGCACTTCGAGATAGAGTTGGTAGTTTCGATTGGCGGCCGGATGTTTCTCAGCCGGCTCTTCCAGTCGCCGTCTCGCGACTGTTTCCGCGCAAACGCACTCGATGATGTGCCACCGTTGGTTCAGCCGGTCGGCGATATTCATCACGTTTTCGATCTGGTAGCGCCGCGAGAACGGTCGTCCGTCCAGAAACAGAATGCGGTTGGCGTCCCGCTGCAGCAGGTAGCCGGCAGTTTCCAGCATGATCCGCAAACAGAAATCATCTTGTCGCGAGGAATATTCGATTTCGTCCGCAGAAAAAAGTGAGTGCCGGATCTCGTCCTTATTCAGCACGCGCCCGGAAGTACGCTCGGCCAGTGCACGGGCAAGAGTAGTCTTACCCGACCCAGGCAAGCCAGCCATAAGAACGATCATGGTCGGAGTGAATTATACGAGGCCAGCTTTAACAGGGTAAGTAACAAGAGAAGAGACTATTCCGTGCGACTATCGGCCGTGGCGACAGCGGTCGCCGGTTCGGGGCGCTCCACGGGAACAACATCCTGAGTTTCGCGCCAATCCGCATAGCGTCCCGAAACCATGATGTGGAATACCCATTGATGGCGCTCCTCCTCAGGTTCAACCAGGCCGAGCGACTTCATGTAAAACAGGTATCGCTCCATCCAATGAATCTGCTCCTGGCTCATGCCGCGGCGCTGCAGGTCCACCGTAAGACCGGCGAGATGCGACGAAGCTGTGTCGCCCTCCGACGGGGCTGCATTGCGGTTGTGCCGCCGAAGTTTCTTCTGAACCTTCACCGTGCGTACTGCGGAGTTCACCTGAATCTGCTCGTGAAAGCGGTGATAGTACGCTTGAGAGATATCTTGAACGAAGTCGCGCGTCCAGGGACGGCAGTATCGGCGCGTCGGGTCAAGCCGCGGATCAAAACGTAGCGTTTCACCCGGAATAATTGGAAGTAGCGCTCCACTCGCCTTCAGGGCTTCGAGTTCGTCGTCGTCCTGAATGCGCGGCAATTCCATGCGGTCGATTTCTGCGTTCTGCAGCAAAAGAGACTCACGTGAGGGTCGGAACACCGGATTCCACCGCGTCCAATGCAATCGGTGCAGCAGCCGATGATGGCGTACAGGTTTATGTACCGAGGTCGTGGTTGCTCCGAACATGGTGGTGCACCAGCAAGCCATGCACAAGCAAGCCAGCCACGAACGACGAATCAGACGGCGCAGTTCTAATTTCACGAAGTGGTCTCGAGTCTGCCGCAGGGCGGGCCCTGCGACCGTTCGGACATTCTAAGCCATGTTGTCAAGCGATCCTAACTAACCTTGATCACCCGCTCAGCGTTACGACCGTACATGGGACAGCTGACCGCTACTTTGGTGACCTATGCTCTGGTTACCTTCGGTTACTCTCCCGATTCGCAATGGCCTTTGCACAAAATAGGTGCACGCAGAACTCCATCTCGAGTCGCCGAGTATGCCCAACCCATCTGCTCGCGGCGCAACCAGATAGCACATTTTCGATACGGAGGGGATATGCCCAGTTGTGAGGAGTGACAAAAATCAGCGCCGGAAAAGGTCATCCAGGGCTTGTTTCATGACCGCCCCGCCAACCTCAGAAATTGCCTTCGTCAGTGGAATATCCTTGGGGCAAACTTCTACGCAGTTCTGCGCATAGCCGCATTCCTGGATACCGCCGTCGCCCATCAGGGCCGCCAGACGGTCGTGTTGGAGCGCTTTGCCCGTAGGATGCGTATTGAACAGGCGCACCTGCGCAATGGTAGCCGCGCCCACGAAGCCCGTGTCTTCATTAAATTGCGGACAAGCTTCCATGCAGCACGTGCACGAGATGCAGCGCGAAATGGGATAAGCCTGCTCCTGCTCCTCCGCCGTCATCCGCGGGCCGGGACCGAGATCGTAAGTGCCGTCAATTGGAACCCATGCTTTCACAGCCTTCAAATTTTCGAAGATCACGCTGCGATCAGTCGCCAGGTCGCGAACGACAGGAAACTTCGAGAACGGTTCAAGCTTGACCGGTTGCTCAAGATTATCGATCAGTGCCGAACAAGCCATCCGCGCCCGACCATTGATGAGCATGGCACACGAGCCGCAAACTTCTTCCAGGCAATTCGAATCGTATGTGATCGGCGTGGTCGCCTTGCCCTCGCGTGTGACGGGATTCGCGGCAATCTCCATCAGAGAGGAGATTATGTTCATTCCAGGATGATAGGCCAGTTCAAACTCTTCCCAGTACGACTTGGAAGTGGGAGTGTTCTGGCGCTTGATCTTGAGGATTACGGATTTGGAATTAAGCATTTGCCGCTTCCTCTCTCGACCCACATCTCATGCGACGAGCGCGAGAAAGTATATCCTCTATCTGCGTACGTTCGTGATCATAGAAGTCAAGCAATCGCGCAACCTCGGTCAGGGCTTTATGAATCTTGTCCTTCTCTTCCTCGAAGTCGTCGAACCGATTTATCCCGAGAACCTCAAGGCGTATTGCTGCGCTCTTACCGGTTTGTTCGACCCTCATTCCGGGTTCTAAATATTTTGGAAGATCCTTTAGTTGTTCAGCATCAGTATCGGGAAAGGTTAGGTCGACAAAGCCTCTTGGCGATTTGTAGTTAACGTAAACCCCTTTCGGCAGCAGGTCACTTCGATGGTCGAACCAAGTGTCACCTTTGTAGGTAGGAGCCGGCGGTCGCATGGTCACATTTCTATGCGCACTCCTGAAAAAATCGGTTGCAAAATCGTAGTAGCTCTGCCGGAATTTCGTCATTGTGAGATCGACATCTTGTACACCTGATGTTTCCGCTTTCTTGATTGCACGTTCGACGATTCCGGCCTTGAACTGATGCCGCTTAGGTTCATCAGCGGCCAACCAATCCTTGATTTGTTCAAGGCACAATGCCGCGTGGAACCCGTGTCCTTCTTGGATATAACTTTTCGGGGCGACTAAACATGTCCAATACCTGTCCCAACGTTTCTCCCGAACACCTTCGTCTCCACGTTTGCGATATCTCAATGCCTGAGTCGGCTGGAAAGGCGCCCTTATCTTGTCCTCGATCAAGAGTCCAATCCTCCTGCTTCCATCAATGCCGTACAAGACGAGAAGATCTGTTTCACCGTACTGGTCACATTCTGAGTGTTTAACCTCGATAACCTCAATCCCGACGTGGTCCTGTTCGGCGGCCCTTACGAAAGTCTTGAAAAATTCTGGATTCGCAGAGAATTCCTCTTCTAACAGGAAATCAACGTGAAGCTCCCTGACATTCGGTGCCGGAAAGGTATCGCCCAAAGTGAGTTCAAGAGCATCTCTCATCTGTTAATACTTCCTCGCCCCGCCGCGGAATCAACGACACATCCACGGCTGAAATTCGACCTTCCCGAAACGGCAACTCTGCAACAAAAAACCACCGGGAAGGGCACGAGTTCCACTCGTGCCAGTTTAAAGTCCTGAGAGACGCGCGGCTTTCAGCCGCTGAGGTTCCGCCTTGAAGCCTGGACGACTCATCTCGCCGCCCGGAACTTACTTCGTGACCTTCTCGACATACCATCGCCGACAATTGTTCGTCGTCGAACTCTACGCACGTCTGTTTCTGCAAACCTTGTATCGACACCGCCGCGAGGGCCGATATAAATTGCACGCCTTTGTCCTTATGCCTGAGCACGTTCATCTCTTGTTGACTCCCGCGATCGACGTAACCATCGAGCGCGCGATCCAACTTATCAAAGGCGCCTACTCACACGAACTCGGTGGCATCATCGGTCGAAAGCAAGAAATCTGGGAACGAGGATTCACCGATCATCGGATTCGCAATGAGGTTGATTTCGTTCATCATCGAAATTACATTCATCAAAATCCGATCGAACGAAAGATGGTCGATGATCCTAGCGCCTACCGGTATTGCTCCGCGTTTCCCGGATTCAAGTTGGATCTGTGGCCCTCAGCGGCTGAAGCCGTACATCTAGAAACATCCTGACTGGCACGAGTGGAACTCGTGCCCTTCCCGTTCGTGCCACTCCCGAGTCTTGAAACTCATCAGGATTTTCCCTGCAACGCAATCACTTCGCCACGTCATACTTCCTTGCCCTCGGCGGAATCAACGACACATCCACCGGCTCGAACTCGAATTTGGGTTCATCCGCATCGGGCGCAAAATACGCTTTCGTCGTCTTAAGAAAATTCTTGTCGTCGCGCTCCGGGAAGTCCGGCTTGTAATGCGCTCCACGCGATTCGTCGCGCAGCCGAGCGCCCTGGGCAATCACTCGCGATAATTGCAGCATGTTATAAAGCTGGCGAGCGAAGACCACGCTGGTGTTCGCCCACTGCGTGCGGTCGCTCAAGTTCACTTTGCGGAAGCGTTCGAGCATCTCCACCAGCTTCGCATCGGTTTGCTGCAAATTCTTGTTGTAGCGGATGACGGTGCAATCCTTGGTCATCAGCTCACCCAGTTCATGCCACAACCGGAACGGATTCTCCGTGCCTTGGTTATTCATCAGCAGGGTATTGCTCTCTTCCTGCTTCTTCTTTTCCGCGTCGAAGCATCCGTTCCCGTCAGCGAGCGCCTGCAAGCCACGAGCATACTTCACCGCATTCGGTCCGGCGACGGCGCCACCATAAATACACGAGACCAGCGAGTTCGCGCCCAGCCGGTTCGCGCCGTGATACTGATACTCGCACTCGCCCGCGGCAAAAATCCCCGGAATATTCGTCGCCTGCTTGAAGTCCACCCAAATCCCGCCCATTGTGTAATGCATGCCGGGGAAAATCTTCATCGGCGTATCGCGTGGATCGTCGCCCACGAACTTTTCGTAGATTTCGAGAATACCTTCCAGCTTGCGGTCGAGAATCTTGCGGTCGATGTGCGTCAGGTCGAGATAAACCATCGGCTTGCCGTCGATGCCGAGGTTGTACTCGAACACCACCTTAAAGATGGCCCGGGTAGCGATGTCGCGCGGAACCAGATTGCCGTACTTCGGATACCACTCTTCAAGAAAATACCAGCGTTCATTCTGTGGAATTGACTTCGGATCGCGCTTGTCGCCCGCAGTCTTCGGTACCCACACGCGTCCACCCTCTCCGCGGGCCGATTCCGACATCAGCCGCAGCTTGTCGTTGCCCGGGATGCACGTGGGATGCACCTGAATAAATTCACCGTTGGCGTAATAGCATCCCTGCTGATAAAGCGCGGATTGCGCCGATCCAGTGCAGACCACGGAGTTGGTAGACTTACCGAAAATGGCACCGTTGCCGCCGGTCGCAATGATGATGGCGTCAGCAGGGAAGGTGCGCACTTCCATCGAGCGCAAATCCATCGCGCATATGCCGCGGCAGACGCGGTTTCTATCGAGCACCGCGGAAAGAAATTCCCAATGCTCGTACTTCTTCACCTTGCCTTCGGATTCATAACGCCGAACCTGCTCGTCGAGCGCGTAGAGAAGTTGCTGGCCCGTAGTCGCGCCAGCAAAAGCGGTGCGGTTGTAGAGAGTGCCGCCAAATCGCCGAAAATCGAGCAAGCCCTCGGGCGTGCGATTGAAGGGAACCCCCATGCGATCGAGCAGATCGATGATGCCCGGTGCGGCCTCGCACATATCCTTTACCGGCGGCTGGTTTGCCAGAAAATCTCCGCCATAAACCGTGTCGTCAAAGTGCTGCCACGTCGAATCGCCTTCGCCCTTCAAATTCTTCGCTGCGTTGATGCCGCCCTGCGCACACACCGAATGCGAGCGCTTCACCGGCACAATCGAGAAGAGATCGACATTCGCGCCCATCTCAGCGATCTTGATCACCGCCGAGAGCCCCGCGAGGCCGCCGCCGACTACGATAATTTTAGGAGCTGCCATCGTTCACTCCGCCAGCCTTCCGGGGCTTCCCGCGGCTTGACTCGACTGCATCGCCGTAGTGCCCGGTTCGAACAACAGCTGCGGCCGAGAGCGGAACGTGAATAAGCTGGCCAACCCCACCCCACTCAGGAGGAAGAAGAATGCGATGCACACGATAAGAAATCGCTTCCGCGCCTTCTCTCCAGAGACGATGCCCCACTTCGCTGAAAACAGCCAGATTCCATACGCGAAGTGCCATGACGCTGCGATCAATCCCACGCCATAAAAAATAAACAGCGCCGGCTGAAACACTTCCTGTTGCACTTTGCCGAAAGAAGCATTGGGATACGCGTGCAGGTCAATGCCGGTGAAGCGCATTGTCCAGGTGTGCCAGATGATATAGGCGAATGCGATTCCGCCAGTCCAACGCTGCGCGGTATACATCCAGTTGCCGCTCCAGGGATATTCCAGGGTATTCCCGTCCCCGCGGTACCAGATGTAAAAGCCGTAGAGCGCGTGGAATGAGATCGGCAGCCAGATTCCAAACAACTCAAGAAAAAATACGAGCGGCAGGTTTGCCAGAAAGCTTACTTGTCGGGCATAAGCGTCGGGCCCGCTAATCGCCGTCGAGTTCGAAACCAGAATATGTTCGAACAAGAACGCGCCCACGGGAACGATGCCGGTGAGCGAGTGCAGCCGGCGCAATAGAAATGACGTACCTTGTCCGGCGCGCAACGGCGCCACACCCTGCACTTTATTGCGAACCGCCCTTGGAGCCGTAGAACTGGCTGCTGACGCCACGAACACCCCTTGTGAGTTCCTCTTGTTTGTCCGGAGACGACAAAAGAACCGTATATTATCCGCGCACGAGAGAAGCGAAGTCAAGGAAAGCAGCTACGCAGAATTTGCTTGCGCAACTTCCAGAAAGTGATAGTTTCATCGTCCGTCGGCGAATTTAACGTCCTTGGGGAGGAAACTGTTCATCGGTTCTGGTCGCACCGCTCCAAGAGCCATTGCAGAAATTGCCGAAACGCTGCGCCGCGATGGCTGTACTGAGATTTTTCTTCTGCGCTCAGTTCCGCAAAAGTTTTTCCAATCGGCGGAAAATAAAACAGCGGATCGTAGCCGAAGCCGTTCGTGCCACGTGCAGCATCGAGGATGAGTCCTTCGGCCGCTCCGCGAAATGTAGCCAGTGTCTTGCCGTCGCGCGCCACCGCCAGCACGCAAACAAATCTGCTCGTGCGCTCCGGGAATGGAATGTCTTTCAACTCGCGCAGAACGCGAGCGTTGTTGGCTTCGTCATCTGTATTCGCGTCAGCCTCATGCGGTTCCTTATTTTGCAGGCCAGGGGCAGCGTATCGCGCAGAGTGTACTCCCGGCGATCCATGCAGTGCGTCGATCTCCAGGCCAGAGTCGTCGGCGACCACGATCTCTCCGGGAACGTACCGACTATAACTTTCAGCCTTTTTTCGCGCATTCGCCTCGAAGGTCAGGCCGTCTTCAACCACAGTCGGCAGGGAAGAGAAGTGCGGGATTCCGGCGATCTCAACTCCATGCCGCAAAGCAGCGCCCGCAAAATCGCGCAGCTTGCCAGGATTGGATGTCGCAATCAGAATTCCTCGCATTGCTAGTCTCGCATTGGTAATCAGTGGACCCGTTCGGTAGATGAAGGTGACTTCGAAGTTTTTCGCAGCACGCCCACACCCAGCAAAACAGTGAGTCCCGAGATCCATCCACCCGCCGTGCGGTCCCATGTCCGAACAAAAGTAATCTGCACCCGGTTCGCGCCAGCCTGCACAGGCACTAGCATCTGTCCGGTCCTCTCGCGCATGGCAGCCTGCACCTGGCGTCCGTTGACCTCCACGCGCCAAGCCGGATAATTGAAAAGATGCAAAGCAAGATTGTCGCGTGCTGACATTTCCGCCGTAAAAATCTTCTGCTCAGCCTCCCACTCCAACACTCTGATCGCTGCACGAGCAGGTCCATCTACAGTCACCCCATCCACAGTCACCCGTGGACCGTCTTTATCGACTGACGAAGGATCCGCTCCCGCGGGCGTGTATTCGTCGGTGCCCTCGTATCCCGCACCAGTCGCGACGTTGTCCTGCATCTCGCGCAAATCCGCGGCCGTATCCCACCAAGGTGGCTGGAAGCGTTGCCACACGAAAGCCAGCACGCACAGAGTAACTAGATAGAGCGCAACCCGCACTGTCCATCTCCGCACTCCCATCGCCGTGAGGAGGGTGAATGAAATCCCCAGGCACAGCAACCATCGCCAGGGAAACTGCATGAAGCGCAGCTTAGGCAGGATGTCCCACAGCGGATTGGAAATCGACAGCATCAGCACAGTACACACTGCGGCCCAGATCACAAGCGAGGCCCAGAGCGCGGAATTTCGATGGCGCCATCTTCGCGAAGCCCACGCTGCCATCATAGTGAGAACGATCTCCGCGATAGCGATCCAGGAAATCACTCGATTGAACGCATCGTGCTCCACGTCGGTGGTGTGGACGAACAGAAAATTATCCGGCGGCCGCGATCCCGCCGAGACCGCCTCCGCAATGTTCACCCAACTCTGTTCGTAGATCGCGGGCAACAAATAAAAAGCGGCTAGCGCAGCGCCCAGAACGACCGCAGTCGAGCCCGTTACCACAACCTTCAGAGAGTTCCGCTGCCAGGCAACCACTATCATGAGCAAAACCAGCGAATAGTGCACCATCACCGCCGCCGGTGCATTGATCAACCACGCGGCAGCGAGCAGCAAAGCGAGCAACACCGTTGTGCGGAGGCGCTTTTCGTCCGAACGCAACAACAGCAACAGCAGCAGTGGCAACAACGAGCTAGCGAGCAATTCGGCGAAAGCGCTACGCCAATATACGATCGTAAGGTGATACGGATTGATGGCATACAACACCGCCGCGTAAGTTGCATCGCGCTGGTCGAACCATTGCCGCGCCAGCAGAAACATCGATAGGCCCGCCGCGACCAGCACAAGCCAAATGTAGATGCTGGGAACCAGCGTCCAGGGAAAAATCGCGCTCAGGATCGTCCCCAACACCCACGACGCCGGAGGGTAGAAAATGAAGCGCGGCTCCCCATAACCGAAATGCGCCAGGCTCGCCCACCGCGGATAGACGATCCCCTGCTTCCATTGTCCGAGAACTTCCAGCCACGAATTAAGGTGGAATTCGACGTCGTGTCCTGAAGGAGTGCCGAGAAATAAGAAAGGGATTTCAATCGCGAATGCCGCCGCCGCGATCCATGCCAGCGGCATCCAAACCGGGCTGCTGCGCCCTTCCCGGGGCGTCCGCTCGAAGGACGATGAATCGTCAAGCGGACCGGATTTTACAGTTGTTGCCAGCTTTGCTCCCTAAACTCCGCGCCTCAGACTCCGCCTGCGACGCTGCCTCGTATCGGTTATACATGTTCGCACAGGGACGACCGCGGTGCACGGATGGTGCACGCGTCTTCGAGACCGTAAAAAACGCGGCAAGACCCCTGCGAATTCGACTCAGCGCCTGTGCATAATTTCCAGTTATTTAACCGTGATTTAATATTCGTGAAACCGTCGCGCAACAGACATGCTCTACCGTACTCCCACAGGGGTGGAACAGAACCCGGAGAGTTGAAGAACCCATGCCAGAGACGGGGTACGGGTTCTTCAATCTCTGGAAATAGCCCCAACCTCTCGCACCTTCTGCCAGCTCGCTGCCTGTGTTCCTTCCTTGCGTTATTTCCAAGAGTTGTGCCAGCCACTCTGCCGCGAGAGGTTTCATCTGAAGAGTAAGAAGTTAGCAGCAGCGTGCAAGAGAAAAAGAGAAAAGAGAAAAGAGAAAAGAGTTGACGATCCTGCGTCCGAGGGCCTAAAGGTAGAAAATCCAAACTAGGTGGCGACAGTTTCGCCCGATCGTTGGCGGCGAAGCTCAGCCAGAAAATCATCTGGTTGTAGCTCAGGGCCTTGTCGCAGCAGTTCGAGTAAGGGATCTTCGAGATCGTCCCCACTCTGATCCACAGTCTCCGGCGAGCGCTCGAACTGGCTGAGGTCGGCCGTGAGAGCGCGTGGAGAAATGCCCAGTTCAAGCTTTGAGTCACGGCAGCCGCGCAGAGCGCTGATCAGGTTCCCCACCTGCGCACGCTGTTCCGGCGTGCGCGAAGGGAACTCCACTCCCATGCCATGTCCCGGATGCATAACTCGCACCATGCCTTCGGTGTGCACAGCAATCTCGTCGGTGCGCAAGCAGAGGTCCACCATTGCATGTTCGGGAAACGGCGAATCGCTTTCCACGTAGCACCCACCCAGGCTCAGATCCGTGAGCTTGCAGTGTGGAACGGTTTCGTCCGCCCCTTCACTGAGATTTGCCGCCGCGGCCTTCAGCCAGAGATGGAGTTGCGCCCCGACTGATTCTTCCAGGTCCAGAAAATGAACTCCGGTTTGGCCGTTGGGATTCGCCCACGCCACCTGTCCATGAGCATGGACTTCAAAACTTCCGTCCGGCATCTGAAAGCGGAAATTGAGCAGAGCTCCAGGAGCCTGAGGTTCTGCCGTGAGGACGTCCATTCCGGTCTCGCTCAAATCGATCAGAATGCCCTCGACTTTATGGCCGTCTGGCAGAGTAATCTCCACGGGAGCTTGTACCGGAACGCGGCGTGCGCGGCGGCGTTCGCGATTCAACAAGGCAGCCACGGCGCGCAATCCAGCCCGGGTCTTGTCTTCGTAGAGCGGTTTGTGCAGAACAAAATGCGCGCCCTCGGTGAGAATGTGGCGCGCCTTCGCAGGTTCTGCAACTAATGCCACTGTAATGTGAGGGTTTCCGGAGTTCAGCCTGCGCGCTTCTTGCAAAAGTACCGACGCGGCGTCGGGATCCTCGAAATCAACTATTAGCGCCTCAAACCTTAGTTCTTGAAGTCGGTGAATCGCCGCGGCGAGATCGCTGAAACGCTCTACCGCGATCCCGAAGCCAGGCAAAACCCGGCCCAGGATCTCGGAAGCGGAATCGTCACCGGAAACTAATAGTGCTAGAAAGTTCATAAACTGGATTTCCCCGCCTCACCAGGGCGAGATTATGGCCAACGCGGAGCAGCAGGACGAGCCGACTTGGAGGCCGTTCCGCCCGAATTGCCCGCACCCGCCTTTGCCGCCATCGTTTCCGACGGCGACGAAGCCTCGTCGCCTTCCATTAAGACTGCATTGTCTTCATCATCATTCTCGGCGAGCAGCGGCGCCACTTCGCGCAATTTCTCCGCCGCCTGCTGGAGCATCTCGATCTGCTTTCCCAGTTGGGCGTACTTGGTTTGCTTCTGCCGCAACACCTCATGAATATCTTTCATACAACCCCCTCTGGTGAATGTAAGGAGGCCACGGTGGAGGGTCAACGGTAATCCCCGCACGAAGGTTACTGCGGTAATCGCAGGATGGGAAGCCAGGCTTTCAACCCAAAAGCAAAAGCCCCGCTAAATGCGGGGCTCTTTTGAAGCGATAGAATGGACTTAGCCCTTCAATTTCTTGCGAACGAGTCCAGCCAGACCCACCAATCCAGTTCCGAGCAACCCGAGAGTGCCGGGTTCAGGAACAGTGGCGATAAGGGTGTCACCGCTGCCTTGGGTCGAGGTTCCCATCCACCCGTTCTTGCCGGTGAAGAAGGTGAAATTCTGCGTGGTGCCGCCAGTGGTAGTTTGCAGCCCGTTGCCCCACGTCCCGCTGATAGAGCCGACTAATGCATACTCATTTCCGCCACTGGGAGATGAGGCTACCAAAATCAGCTCAACTGGACCCGTAAATGAGCCGGAGAAGATCACGCCACTGGGCATTCCACTCGTTCCATTGCCCGTGATCACAAAGCTTCCACCGCCGTTAAATGTTGAAATGTTTCCTACAGTCGATATAAACGAACCCGTGGAAAAACTTACAGTTCCGAGATTCCCCTGAACCAAACCCGCTCCGCCCAGACCGTCGACGTCAGTAAGGACGGATCCGGTGAGTGTCAGACCGCTCGAACTTCCCGTGAGAGTGCCATTGTGGTTGCTGAAGTCGACTGAACTTGCGAAACCTGCCAGCGGCAGAGCCAGAGCTAGTAAAGCCATCAGTACTATGCGCTTCATTTTCAACTCCTTGCAGAAAGCTGCTTGCTATGAACCCACTGTTGGCGGAGGCTTCAGGCCCCCTCTGGCGGTTACAGACCGATTCCCGCACTTGTGTTAAAGCACTCTGAGTGCCAAACTGGCAATCAACACAAACTAGTTGCCTGTCTATCACTTAGCGGCCATCTTCCTCAATCGCCTTATGACGAAACTGCAAAGCAATGCACACTATTACAGTCCTTTTGCGTCCGTTGCCCGTCCCGTTTCATGGCACTTTGGTGTCATTGTATTTTGGTGTCATCACCATGGAATTGGTTGCCCTGAATTTATCACTCGTGTACTTCCGGGGGAGGCTCTTTGGACACCCCATGACTCAAAAGAGTTACGGGGGCCCGCTGCGTAGCGAGAGATCCGCCGAGCCGCGCGAAAGCTCGTGCTCTTTGTGACCTACAACTCGGGCGTTTGGCTCGCTTCCTTATCAAGCTGCGCCGCCACCCAGAATTCCTCATTGTCGGAAAATCCGCGACGATCAAGATTTTTGCTCCCCCACCGCTACTTCTGAGCCGACCCCTATCAGGCCGCGGAGACGCCGGGAAAGATTTGTCGCCAACGATCGGTAAAAGCGCGAGCCGAGATGCGGAAATAACTCAAACAAGGTTTGCAACGTAGTCCGGTCGAGGAAAAGGGCTTCAACGTCTCCATCGGCAACCACTTGGGCGCTGGCCGGTGCGTCCTCCAGGAACGACATCTCGCCGCAAATTTCGCCGGGCCCCATCGCTCGCGCCGCTCGTTGCGAAGGGATCTGCACTCGCGCCGTCCCCGTCAGCAGGAGATAAACGCCATCCGCCCTCTTACCCCGCTGCACCACAACTTCACCCCTCTTGAAGCAAACGCGGCTCGCCTTGTCGGCGACCAGAGTCCAGTCGTTCGCCGTAAGATAAATCAAACCCTGTTTCGACGATGAGAGTACGGATATTTCCTGCTCGATAATCCTGGACATGGCGCGCGTCGACCCGATTCCCGTAGAGATGCCCCGTCAGAGATGGCCCGTCAAAGACCAGAACAATCCGAGAGCAGCAACGAGGAATATTCCTTAAGAGTAGCAGAAAAAGCAGCGAACACCGGCAGACCTTATCGAGGCCGCAGAACAATCTGGTATTTGTATCTAGCGATCCGCATCAGCGCACGACTTTTAGCCGTGCCGCCAATGTCCATACGCAAAAAGAAGCAGGTCTTCAGCCCCGGCGCCCAGAACGACTTCGTTTCTGGCTTGGGAAGCCGAGCAGCGAAAAAACATCTTTATCCGAATCTTGACAATGCGCGGCTTGCGCATGATAGTAAGTGACTAGTAGTCGTATATGAGCACAGGTCACTTATGACTAAAGGTCATGCCTCTAACTCCGCCGCATTTATCGAAGCGCTCGCCCCCGAGAATCTGCCGCACTTGCAGAGCATGGGACGCCGCCAGCGTCGTGGCGCCGAAACGCGGGTGCGCCTGTTTCGTTGCGCGCTTCAGCTTTTTGCCGAGCGCGGCTACCCCAACGTCACGGTGGAAGACATCACCGAAGCCGCGGATGTCGGTAAGGGCACGTTCTTCAACTATTTCGAAAGCAAGGACCACGTATTGGGCGTGATGGCCGAAATCCAGCTAGGTAAGGTGAAAGAAGCTCTGATAATGGCCGAAGCCGGCAAACAGAGGATTTGCTCGGTGTTGCGTCATCTGTTTCTTCGCTCCGCAGAGGAACCCGGGCGCAGTCCCGAACTCGCCCGCGCGCTGCTCTCTTCCTTTCTTGCAAGCGAGGGCGTGCGCCGTGTTATGGCTCACAACCTGGCGTCCGAAGGCCGCAAGATGCTGGCCCAAATCGTCGCGGCGGGGCAAAAACGGAGAGAGATCGACTCTCGACTCAAGAAAGAGAAGGTTGCGCTTCATATCCAACAAGCGTTTATGGGAACGCTTCTGCTTTGGTCGCTTGAGGGCCAGCCTGCGCTCGAAACTTGGGCCGAAGAAAGCTTTCAACACTTTTGGAGGGCAGTCGCCGCCCCGGGTCAAGAGCAAAAACGATGAAACGCAATTTCCGAGCTATCGTCATGCTGTCGCTTACAAGCCTGATCAGTGCTGCGACCAGCTCTAGCCAGGTATCGGCGCCCTACCGCCTCACGTTGCGTCAAGCAGTTCAGAAAGCGGTGGAGAACAATGTCAATGCGCTCACCGCCTGGACTCAAGTCGACGAAGCCGAAGGCGTCCGCACGCGCTACAAATCTGCTCTGCTTCCACATGTGGTGGCAGAAACCTACACGAACCTGCAGAGAATTTCCCTGGACGCCTACGGGCTTACCGGGCTTGCGACCATAGCCTTGCCCGAAGTCACCGGACCGTATTCCAATTACGATTTTCACTTCGGTGCCCAGCAGAACCTGGTTGATCTGCATAGTTATCGTCAATGGAAAGCCAGCGAACACATCGTTGATGCCGCCAAATTAGGTTATGAGGGTGCGTGTGATCTCGTCATCCTAGCCGTTGCCGACCTCTATCTGAAGAGCCAATCCGCCTTGGCGCGCATCGACGCCGCCCAATCGCGGGTTACCCAGTCGGATGCCTTGCACAAACTGGCGAAAGACAGGCACGACGCCGGAACCGCGACCGGCGTGGACGTGCTCCGTGCGCAGGTACAACTGGCGAATGACAAGCAGGCTCTGCTGGTCGCGCAGAATCAGTACAAACAGTCGCTGATCGCTCTCGCACGCAACCTCGGGATGAGTCCGGGCACACCTTTGGAACTCGCCGACCCGCTCCGCTATCGTCCCTTGCCCGAGCTCCAAGCACAGAGTCTTGTGCCCTCGGCACTCCTTGCGCGTCCAGACTATCTGGCACTTGCCAGCCAGCGCCAGGCGATGGTCGAGCAACAGCGAGCCAATCGTGCTCGCTACTATCCGAAGTTCAGCATTTTCGGGGGCTATGGCGAGCTTGGCCGCAACCTCGGAGGCTTCCATGGCGTGGGCCTCATTCAAGGCCAGATCGACATTACCGTGTTTGATCGCGATCGCAGCGGCGAGGCGCAGCAACTCGCCAGCCAGGTGAAACGCGTCGATTATCAGATCGCCGATCTGCGGCGCGGCATTGAAGAGGAGATTCGTGAGGCGCTGCTGAATATCGGGTCCACCGCCGAGCAGGTGGCTGTCGCCAAGGAAGGGCGAGATCTCGCGCAGCGTGAACTCGAACTCGCGCGGGATCGTTTCCAGTCGGGAACGACGAATAATGTCGAGGTGGTCACCGCCCAGGACCAACTCGCACGCGCCCAGGAGAATTACATTCTTGCCGTCTCCAGCCACACCGACGCGAAGTTTGGTCTCGCAGCGGCCTTGGCAGAAACGAAGACCATTGGAGAGTAACTGCAAAGTCCGTGAGAGATCTGTCGACCGGGCGATGACCCATGTTCACATGATCATGTTCACGCCCTAGAGGGTTGAGGCCATGAAACGACGTCTACCAATCTTGATCCTGCTAGCCGCGGCAATCGCCGCTGGCGTGTATCTTTATCCGCGTCTTACCAGGAGAGCGGAGCCTCAAAATCAGCTTACGCTCTCTGGCAACATCGAGGCGCACGAGAGCCTGGTCAGCTTCAAAGTGCAAGGACGCATCGTCGATCTGCCGGTCGAGGAAGGCCAGCGGGTTGGGCCGGGCGCCTTGCTTGCGCGTCTAGACGATGCCGACTACAGGCAAAAGGTCCGCATCGGCGAGGCCACGGCTCACGTGCGCGAATCCAGCCTTGCGCTGATGCTCGCTGGAACTCGCGAGCAGGAAGTGAGTGCGTCGGAGCAAACGATGATCAATGCGCAAGCCGATCTCGATGAGAAGAAGCTCGATTATGATCGTGCTCAGCGGCTTTTCAGCAAGGATGAGCTCTCCACCCAGGACCGTGACCTCGCCAATACCGCTCTGAAGCGTGCCGAAGCGACATTTCGGGGTGCCCAACAGCGTTACAACGAAGCTGTCGAAGGCAGCCGCAAAGAAGACATAGCCATTGCGCGTGCCAATCTCAAGCAAGCGGACGCCGATCTGGGTCTATCGCAAGTCAACCTGGACTACACAACCCTCCGTGCCCCCTCCGCCGGTGTGATCACCGTGCGCGAGGCCGAACTCGGAGAGGTGGTCATTCCTGGCACCCCAGTGGTTACACTCGCCGATCTCAATCACATCTGGCTGCGCGCGTATATCGCCGAAACCGACCTCGGCCGCATCCGCTGGGGCCAGGAAGCAACCATCACCACCGACACGTACCCCGGCAAACAGTACCGCGGACGTATTTCATTCATATCTTCGAGCGCAGAGTTCACACCGAAGAGTGTGCAAACCTACAAAGAACGCATAACCCTTGTCTATCGAATCAAGATCGACATCGACAATCCTAATTACGAACTCAAGCCCGGTATGCCGGCTGACGCCCGAATCAACCTTGCCGCGGCTAAACCAAACGCACCCCAACGGGGAATTACGCCAACGAACTAATGCATGAGAAGCCCCAATCCGCGATCATCGCCGACGAACTCACCAAGAGCTTTGCAGACGTGCGTGCAGTGGATCACTTGAGCTTCGATGTTCACGCCGGCGAAATTTTTGGCCTGGTGGGCCCCGATGGCGCGGGAAAAACTACAACGCTCCGCATGCTCGCCGGCATCATGCCGCCCAATGAAGGCACTGCTCGCGTAGCTGACTTTGATGTCGTTCATGATCCCGAAAAAGCCAAGCGCCACCTCAGTTACATGCCGCAGCGCTTCGGGCTCTACGAAGACCTCACTGTCGACGAGAACATTCGCTTCTACGCCGACCTGTTCGGAGTGAATCGGACTGAACGCGAAGAACGTTCCACCCGCTTATTGCAGGCCGCCGGCATGAGAGAGTTCCGCCGGCGTCTCGCGGCGAAGCTTTCCGGGGGCATGAAGCAGAAACTGGGGCTGGTCTGCGCGCTCATCCACCGTCCCAGAATAATTTTGTTGGATGAGCCGACCACCGGCGTCGATCCAGTTTCGCGCCGCGATTTCTGGCGCATCCTGTACGAATTGGTCTCGGAAGGTGTGGCGATCCTCATCTCCACCGCCTACCTTGACGAGGCGGAGCGCTGTCATCGCGTGGCCTTGCTCCATCAGGGGAGGCTGCTCTTCTGCGACACGCCTAACAATCTAAAGGCCAAGCTGGGCAAGAGTGTCCTGTCCATCACCTCATCCGAACCGCGCAGATTGCGCGCGGAGCTGGAGAGCGTGGTTGGCATCTCCAGTCTCGTCCTGACCGGCGATGGCCTGCACGTCGTGGTTGACGATGGCGCGAGCCGCATCCCCGAATTCGAGGCTCGGCTGAAGAACGCCTCCATTCCCTTCAACACGATTCAACAAGTCACGCCCACGATTGAAGACCTCTTCGTCAATGCGGTCGGCAGTGGGGCGCCATCCCATGCCTGAACATGACAATTCTGTGGTAATCGAGAACCTGGTTAAGCGCTTCGGAGATTTCGTGGCCGTCGATCGCATCAATCTCGAAGTGCGCAAAGGCGAAGTTTTTGGTTTTCTCGGACCGAACGGCGCAGGCAAGTCTACTACCATCCGCATGCTCTGCGGTCTGTTGAGACCTACCTCCGGCCGGGCCCGTGTCGCAGGATATGACGTGGGTCGGGAACCCGAGTCGGTGCGCCAGAACATTGGCTACATGTCGCAGAGATTTTCTCTCTACAACGATCTTAAAGTGATCGAAAACATACGCCTCTTCGCTGGTCTCTATAGCGTGCCCGCGAGCCTGCTCAAAGAACGAATTGAATGGGTGTTGGAGATGGCGAATCTCAAAGGCCAGGAACATCTGATTACCGCTACACTTCCCGGAGGGTGGAAGCAACGCCTCGCTTTGGGCTGCGCGGTGTTACACCAACCGCCCGTCATCTTTTTAGATGAGCCTACCTCCGGCGTCGATCCCATTTCGCGCCGTCAGTTCTGGGACTTGATTCACCACATGGCAGAGGAGGGCGTGACGGTCTTCGTAACTACGCATTACATGGAAGAGGCGGAATACTGCAACCGTCTTGCATTGATCTCTCGCGGCGCCGTCGCCGCTCTGGGTACACCTTCAGAGCTAAAGAAAGCGATGAAGGGCGAACTGCTCCTGGTTGAGTGTGAGCCGCTGGGCGAAGCGGTTGAAATTTTGCAGTCCGCTCCCGATGTGATTGACGCAGCGGTTTTCGGCAGGGCTCTGCACTTGGTCGTGCCTGATGCGACTGCTGCCATCCCCCAGGTCAAGAAGTATCTCTCGGATCACGGCGTCACCGTTGGCCTGGTCGACAAGATCCATCCTAGCCTGGAAGATGTTTTCGTCTCGCTCACCAGCACGCCTGATTCGGGCAAGGAGTGGGAAGCATGAGCTTCACTCGCTTCCTCGCCGTGGCCAGAAAAGAGGTCCTCCACATCCTTCGTGATTCGCGCGGGCTGATCATCGTGATGATCATGCCGGCGATTCTGGTGCTGCTGTTTGGCTACGGCGTCAATCTCGATTTCAAGGGGCTGCCCGTATACGTGTACGACCGTGACGGCAGCCAGCAGAGCCAAAATCTCTTGAAGCGCTTCCAGGCCAGCGAGTACTTCGACGTTGTGCGGGTTGTGAACGATTACCCTGCATTGACACGATCGCTCGACGACGGTCATGCCAAATTGGGGATTGTCATCCCGTGGGATTTTTCTCAGCGTCTGAGCGATCATCGCCCGGTCCAGGTTCAGGCGCTGGTCGACGGCACGGATGATAATACTGCCAATGTCCTGATCGGCTATTCCCAGGCGGTAGTCCAGGGCTATTCCTCGGACATCCAACTCGACTGGCTTCGCAACCGCGGCCAACTCGTCCAGCCTGCTCTCTTCAGGGTTGAAACCCGCACCTGGTACAACGAGGACCTCGAAAGCAGCGCCTTCATCGTTCCCGGCGTGCTGGCCCTGGTCATGTCCGTCATCGGGGCGTTCCTCACCTCGCTCACCATCGCACGCGAATGGGAACGCGGCACCATGGAGCAGCTGATTTCCACTCCAGTTACGCCGGTTGAGATCATGCTGGGCAAGCTGGTGCCTTATTTCGCTATTGGCATGTTCGACGTCATCGTCTGCGCTGTGATCGCCATCTACTGGTTCCAAGTTCCATTTCGCGGTTCATTTTCGACGTTGCTCCTCAGTTCCGCCATGTTCCTGGTGGTCGTGCTGTCCCTCGGATTCTTTATCTCCGTGATCGCAAGGAGTCAGCTCGCCGCCAGTCAAATCTCCCTGCTCGCCACCTTTCTTCCAGCCTTTCTGCTGTCAGGATTTCTCTTTTCGATTGAGCAAATGCCCGTTGTGCTGCAATGGATTACTCGCATGGTTCCGGCGCGTTACTACGTTTCCGTCCTGAAAAAGATATTTCTCAAGGGGACGCCGACCGCTGCGCTCAACACCGACCTGGTTCCTCTGGCTCTGTTCGCGCTGGTTCTGGCACTGCTCGCCACCGCTTCATTCCACAAGAGGTTGGGGTAAAGGGGGGAAGAAACGATGTTGGCACGTCTTAAGCAGATGTTAATCAAAGAGTTCATTCAGGTCTTCCGCGACAAGCGCACCCGTTTTTTGCTGTTCGGCCCGCCGATTATCCAGATGTTGATGTTCGGGTACGCAGCCACTTTCGAGATCTATCATGTTCCCACCGTTGTCCTCGATCTCGACCATAGCCAGGAGAGCCGCGAACTGATCTCCCGGTTTTCTTCCAGTCCCTATTTCGACGTACAGCGCCAACTCACGGACGACCGTCAGGTCGGCGATCTCCTCGAGCAAGGCAAGGCTACAGTCGGTCTCGAGATCCATGCCGGCTTCGCTCAGAATCTTCGCAAGGGACAGACCGCGCCCCTGCAAGTGATCCTCGATGCCACCAATTCAAACAGCGCTCTGATTGCCTCCGGCTACATCACGCAAATCGCACTCGGCTTCGCCCAGGACTACCAGAAGGACCGCATCTACCGCATCGTGCCGCAAGTGCTGGAAGAGATCCCTTCCGTTCAACTCGAGCAGCGGCCTTGGTATAACCCGGACCTTCGAAGCCGTTGGTTTTTCGTGCCCGGGATCATCGGCAGTCTGACTCTCGTACTCGTCGTCACGCTGACGGCCTTCGCCGTGGTCCGTGAACGCGAGATCGGCACTCTTGAGCAGATCATGGTGACGCCTATCCGCCCGTTCGAGTTCATTCTCGGTAAAACCCTGCCCTTCTTCCTGATTGGCTTGTTCGATGTTTCTCTGATTGCAGCTGTAGGAACATTTTGGTTTGAAGTTCCATTTCGCGGTCACATCCTGGTCCTGTTCGCAGGCGCGATTCTTTTTCTGCTGTCCATGCAGGGGGTGGGCCTGCTGATTTCGACCGTCTCATCTACCCAGCAACAGGCGATGGTAACGTCCTTCTTCTTCATTATGCCGGCCGTGACTTTTTCCGGCTTTGCATTTCCCATCAGCACCATGCCAAAATGGCTCCAATACCTCACCTATCTCAGCCCACTGCGTTACTTTCTGGTTGTGCTTCGCGGCACGTATCTGAAAGGCATAGGCATGGAGATTCTTTGGCCGCAGATGTTGGCCATGGTTGCCCTAGGAACCAGTTTGCTCCTGATCGCTGTCCTGCGATTTCACAAAGCGCTCGACTGACCCGCAGGATCACCGTCCCAGAATGGGCTTCGAGAGATCCCTCATTCCACTGGGGCAGGGCCAATGAGTGCTATCGCGATTTATCGCCAACCAGCTTGAACACGGATGGAAATTCCCTTCGAGTTCCTGAGCATAGTCGCGGGCGGGATGGGCCGAGGGAGTCGTTGCAATTGCGTGGGCGGTTAGTTTTTCTTCCAATTGGCCGCCTGCTCCGGCTTGCCCCACGCCTGATAGAGCTCGACGATCCATTCGCGGGCGCGGTCGAGATGATACCAGTTCGGGACTCCCATCTTTTCTTTCTGTGACAACATCCCCTCGTAGCCCGCGAGGATCAGCGGTTCTGCTTGGGCGTATTTTTTCTGTACAGCGAGGCTGGCGCCCAGCAGGCTCTCCGTGCGGAATCGTTCCCAGTTGTTCAGCTGGTTCTTATCATCGAAATCGAGGGTCTGGCGCGCGAGACGCTCACCTTCGGTGAACTTCTTCTCCGACACATAAATCAGTGCCAGGTCGTTCATCGCTGACTGGATGTCAGCTGGGTCTTCCGATGATCCCGGGCGCTGGCGTCCCGCAAGAACTTGCACGGCATAAGTTTCCGCCACGTCATCTTGGCCCTGTTTCAGATACAAAAATGCAAAATCCGACAAAAATCCAAGCGTCCTGGTATGCTCCGGGCCCAACACTCTGCGGCTGATCTCCAGGGTCTGAGTGAACAGCGGCTCGGCCTGAGCGTACTTGCCCTCCCTAGTGTAAGTGTCGGCCAGATTGCCCATCGACAACAGCGTATCGGGATGCTCTGGGCCCAGCACGCGCCGTTGGATCTCCATGGTCTGGCTGTAGAGCGCCTCAGCCTGCGCAAGTTTGCCCTGTGACCAATAGACGTTGGCCAGATTATTCATCGATTCCAGCGTGTCAGGATGCTCGGGGCCCAGCACACGGCGCCGGATCTCCAGAGTTTGGTGGTAGAGCGGTTCGGCCTGCTCGTCGTTGTCCTCCGCCCGGTAGACATTGGCCAGATTGTTCATGCAATAGAGGGTGTCGGGATGCTCGGGACCCAACACTCGCCGCTCGATCTGCAAGGCCGAGCCGAAAAGCGCCCCCGCCTCTTGATGCTTGCCTTGATGCCAGAGAGTACGTCCCAGGTGGTTCAGGGTGTTGAGGGTCTTTGGATTCTCCTGGCCCCAAACCCGGCGCTCAAGTTCGAGCGCGCGTTCCAACTGCTTCTGGGATTCCGTATACTGCGCGAGATCCTCATATGTTTTTCCGATGGTGTCCCGAATCGCGGCCTCCACTTCCGGCTGCCGGTCGAACTTTCCTTCGATGCGGGCTGCGGCCCGGTCCAGGGCCGTTCTCACTCTTATGTCCGGATCGGGTTTAGCGTTGGGCCCGGATTGTTTCTTCGCGCTGGCCTGCGCTAGTAGATCGTTCTGCAAGAAATTGATTACCGCATTTGCCGACGCCGCTTCCTTTGCCGCCGTCTGCTCGGCCCTCCGGGCCACTATCGCCTCTCTGGAACTCGCGATGATGCCTGCGACAAGAACCAGAAGCACTGCCGACGCCGCTGCTACCAGGGCCTTGTGACGCCGAGCAAATTTCTCCACTTGATAGCTCACACTCGGCGGTTTGGCGCTGATTGGTTGATCCTCCAGGTACCGCCGCATATCCGTCGCCAGTTCCGCCGCCGACCCGTACCGCCTCGTTTTCTCCTTCTCCAGGGCCTTGGCGACGATCGTCTCGATGTCTCCCCGATAACTCCGGTTTATCGAACTCAGCGCAACCGGATCGGTATATTGGATCGTTTGCACCGCCTCATGCAGGTGATGCGTCAGTGAGTAGGGCATTTTGTTCGACAGCAATTCGTAGAGGATGACCCCGAGGGCGTAGACGTCGGTGCGTCTATCCAGAGCCTGCGGATCGGCGAGAACCTGCTCCGGGCTCATGTAAGCTAGCGTGCCTAGTAGTTGGCCCATATCCGTCTGACGGGTCGCTTGGGCATCGCTATCAGTGATGCGTGCTAGCCCGAAATCCAGAATCTTCGGCTGGCCGCCCTCGTCCACCAGAATGTTGCCGGGCTTCAGATCGCGGTGGATGATGCCGCATTGATGGGCGTGCTCGACCGCTTCACAAACCTTGATCATCAGAGCCAGCCGTTGTCGGGTGTCTAGTTTGTGCGAATCGGCATATTCGCCCAGGGGGTTGCCACGAATGATTTCCATGGCAAAGTAAGGCTGGGAACCGAACCCGGTATTGGCGGTTCCAGCCTCGTAGATTTGCGCGATGCCCGGGTGATGGAGACGGCCGAGCGCCTGGAACTCCCGCTCGAAGCGGTGGAGGAGTTCAGGGCTGGCCCAGGCTGTTTTGATGACCTTCAATGCGACGCTACGCCGGGGCCGGTCCTGCTCAGCCTCGTACACCGCCCCCATTCCACCCTCGCCCAGCAGGCGAACGATCCGATAGCGCCCGATACTGGTCGGCAAATTGGGCGCGGTTCTCGCGGGCTGTGGACCCGGCGTCGGCTGTGGACCCAGCGACGCAAGCGTTGCGTCCGGATCGGCTCGATGAGGACTTAGAGCACGTGGGTCATCCGCCATTGGCTGTGCTCCGCCAGAAGGCTGCGGTGCGATCAGTATAACTCAGCGAAGCGATGCGTATACGAAGCGGTGCTTAGATGGGAGAGCAGATAAGAAACGAAAATCCGCGACCAGAACTTCTTGCGGCTCAGCGAAACTGTCGCAATCGCCGATTACACTCAAACCAGGCTGTAACCAAAATTTGCTGCCACATCTTTAGTCAGCGCGATTATTTCAGCTCTTTCCTGCACGCTGAAATTAGGACGGTAATAGTCTGGCAGAGAAAGCTTGGAGATGTACTTGATACGCATGGGAGTGAAAGCATCGAGAGACAGGCCGGTATGAGCTAGAATGCGATCGATCGTTTCTTCAGGTTTTACGCATAGGTCCTCGTAGCGCACGACACAAACCGCGCGAGCCAGTTCAGGATCATGCTTCAGTTGCTCGATGATGAAGCCAAACACTGAAGCCCATTGAAGCGCGCGGGCGCGCACCTGACGCCCCTCGTCGCGGCAACGGCATATCTCCTGGGTGATCGCGTCATTTCCGACATTGACCGGCACATAATTGGGACCAAATTCATGGAAACCGGTCATTTTATTCATTCTCACCAGCCGCTGATCGTCGCGCGCCAAATCTGAAAAAAGTCGATCTTGCTTGAGCACCGATGCCGCATGATCAATGGGGTTGCGAACATACAATAGGAAACGTGCATCGGGAAAAATGCGGCGTAAGTACCGCATCCGCGTAACGCAAGGATTGTTCTTGGATACATAGCGGGAACGCCCCCTTACCAAAAGCAGTTTGCGGATGTGATCTTTAAAAAATGTCTCGAAGTCTGAATTTAGCTGGCTGTCATCTAGAACATTGCAGCGGCTTGAATCATGCAACTGATGGAAGAACCGCAGCCAAATCATTTCCTCCACGCCTTCAGAACTGTCGCGAGTTACCTGCAAACGATCGCGGTTGACGCGTTCTACCGGCGAGCGCAATGCGTTGATCGGAAGCTTCGGAAACAAGCGGTTCCACCACCATGGTATATAGGGCAGCACAAAATCTGAATATCTATGCGTTGTCACATCGGGGTGCTCGCTCAGCATTTGGGCCGAGATCGTAGTCCCGGCGCGCGGCAGGCCGAGAATATAAATCGGCCGGTCTATCGGGATGGCCGCTGTTCGGGACGCCAGAAATTTTGATTCAAGCTGCCCAAGCTTGATGAAGAGCGGTGTCGTGGCATTGACGAACCTGACAAACCAATAAAACCCAGCAGGCACGGAGAACCGTTCCGATTTCGGCGGAGGATGTGGCGTGGACTCAGACATAACAACTTGTTCCGTGGCGCGCACCCGTGAAATTGGGATGAAATATCCGAATGGATCGCGGTCCAGTTTGTCAGATTTTCTCGAACACCGCGCCGATCACGGTCAAACCGGGGCCGAAACCCACGCTGACAATTTTCGCACCGGTTGGAATCGCGTCCGTTTCCACGATTTTTTGCCACATATGGGGAGCGGTCGCGGAGGCCATATTGCCGTGCTGATCTAGAATGTCCCGGCTGACCCACATCTTGCTCTCGTCGAGACCGAGCGCTTCGCGGACTTTGCTCACAATTGCCGGGCCGCCAGGATGGATCGCGTAGACGAGATCCTGTTTCTCCGCATCGAAATCGATACTTGCCTGATGGCAAAGATCGGTCATGAATTCTTTTATATGGACATAGATTATGTCGGGGACGTTCTTCGAAACCATCTCGTCGAACGAGTACAGTCCAGGCTTCAAGGTCATCTCATCCAAGGAGTTCGGCACGAGGCGTTCTTGTATGGCAAGGAGCTTTAAGCCTCTTTTGTTCGATGCCAGGAAATTCAGGAGGGGGTAAGCCGAGTATTTGATGAAGCCGTCGCCGAAAAGCGCATTCATCACATAGTTCCCAGGGTCATGCGCCAGAAAGTCGACATGCAGTGTTAAATATTCCGTATGGATGATATCGACCCGTTCTTTCGGCGTTGGCGAAGCGGCGTACGATGCTGCCAATAGTCCACAGGCCGTGCGGATCGCCGGAAAGGCACCATAACAACCCATGTGGTAAGCATGGGTGACACCGGTCTGGAACCAACCCTGCTTGGACAGAAAAACCTGAGCGGGACTCGGTGACGTATAGCCGGTACAAGTGACATGAATGATCTCGTCGGGCTGCTCGCTTTCTTCATAACAACGCTCAAAGGCGGTGAGTGCCGCTTGCTCGAAGAGAACGCGCCGCTTGTCCCAAGTCTTCCCGGCAGGATTGTCGTATATATTTGTGTACGGGGCCGGAGGCGCCAAAAACTCCAGGTGCCCATTCCGCCGCGTATTGGCCGTATCGTAGATACAAACCTGGCGCTGTGAGATATGTTCCGCGGAAGAGGCACAGTACCTTTCGATGCGCTTCTTCGTGCTCTTGAACACCGCAGTCTTTTGTTCTTCCGATTCGATGCCCTGACTGACGCATCGCGCGACGGCCATCCAGTGCGCCAGGCAGTCGAGCAGTTCATCTTGCGGAACAGGCGGCCTCAGCGTCACCGGCTTAAAGTCGGCAAACACGACCGGAAGCGTGCCAGCCCGGGAGCTTGCTTCCGCTTCATAGGGTACGTCCGCAACACGCCCCTGCTCAAGCATCGACATCAATCCCCGTCCGCTTTCCCGACTGGCACCTGTTTTTTAATTGCACTGTGACTGTCATAATACCTAAATATCTTCAGCCGTCAACAGGCGCTACATTACTTTAGAGTGACGAGTGGTTTCGGGTTTACAACCCTGCGAGCTCTGTAAAGTTTCTTGAAGGGCCAGAACAATTTTATATTACTTGCATCTGGAACCCCGCTTCAGGCAGAGGTTTGCGGACATTCGTCCTATGGGCTGGCTTGTGAGAGTGAAGCGCAAGTAGCTGAACGTGCACAAGAAAAGCCCGCTAACGAATGGCCGAACTTCTAATTAATCTTCACCTTCACCAATCTTTACGAATCCTTTTTTGATGTTTTCGCCGGTTTGAGGTATATTTCGCTCCAACAGATGATCGACGCTGGCGCAAACTATGGCCTATGGTTTTCGCGGAAGTGATCCCAAATCTTGCGAAAGTCAGGAGCCTTGGCCAGTGATCTTTGAGCGCCAGCGCAGCCGGCAATTTCCTGATAGTGTCGCTGGATCATTTCTGAACCTCAAATCCAAGTGGGAAAAGAATGAAGGCATTGTTTGCGGTCAGGACCACCCTTGGGGCGGCATTGTTGATTGCGTGCACTTTCATGGCAGGATGCGGAGCCGGTTCGAGCTCAGCAGGTTCGAGCTCAGCAGGTCCGAGCTCAGCCCTCATGCAGCCAAGCGTAACAGGCACACAAAATCCCTTGGTGGCAATTTATACGATCCGGACGGGGTGTCTCGGGCAGATTATGGTGGAGTTTGGTCCCACGACCTCCTATGGAAGAAGCACCGCCTGGTATCCGGTGACTACACCTGACTTTTCCTCAATAGAGGTTGCGGGAATGAAGGCATCCACTACGTACCACATGCGGGCGCAGGTGCAATGCAGCACGGGCAATCCTACTACGTCAACGAGCCCTGATACAACCTTCACGACGGGACCATTGCCTTCTTCTCTGGCTTTTCCCAACCTAGTTGTGAGCCGTCCTAATCCTTCTTTAAGCTCCACCGAAAATCCGGGGATCGAATCCATCGACGTGATTATCGCCCAAGCGCCAGGTTTCTGGGCACCGGCTTTTTTCACGGACCGCGATGGCAACGTGATCTGGTATTACGACGTGGGACCGGGTAATTTTGCGTTTCCGTTCAAACTGCTCCCCAGTGGGAATATGCTCTTGAATATTACTAACGCGGTAACGGTTTCGGTTTTGCGCGAGATCGACTTGGCCGGAAACACCGTTCGTGAGATGAACATATTAGACTTGCAACACAAGATGGCGGACGCCGAAAGCTTTGATTTTGTGGCATGGGGCTTTACCCATGATTTTCTCATGCTCCCGAACGGCCATGTCGTTGTCATTGTGGCTTGCTTTAAGAGTTTTACTAATCTTCCAGGGAATCCCGGAACGATCAGAGTCACAGGGGATGCGCTAGTAGATTTGGACCAGAACTGGAATCCCGTTTGGTCCTGGAACTCATTCGACTATCTCGACGTAAACCGCCACATAGGCGGCTTGCCAGACTGGACGCATAGTAATGCGCTTCTTTACTCGCCTGATGATGGCAACCTCATCTTGTCGGTGCGCAACCAGTCGTGGATTCTCAAGATCGACTACGAGAATGGAACTGGTTCCGGGAATATCCTGTGGCACCTCGGCTATCAGGGAGACTTCGCTTTGACCAACCAAGGGGTCCCGAGCGATGATCCGGGCCTGTGGTTTGGCATGCAACATTTCCCGATTATCTTAAGCCACAATGGGTCGCAGACGACTTTAGGGATTTTTGACAATGGAGACAACCGAGTTATGAATACGGACGGTTTGATGTGCCAGGAGTTTCCAGTCATCCCTCACCCCGCATGTTATTCCCGGCCCGTGATCTTTCAATTCGATGAAAGCTCCATGGTTGCCAATATTGCCTGGGCCGACCCTTTGCCTTACTACGGCATATGGGGCGGGGCCATTAATCAATTCGCGAACGGCAACGTTGAATTCGAGCTGAACGATCCTGCAATCCCGCCGAGTCCGAATTTAGCGTCTCAAGTTCAAGAGGTGACTGGAGCGTCCACTCCGCAGGTGCTTTGGCAGATGAATATTTCTCCCGCGTCGGCCACTGCATATCGCGCGTACCGAGTTCCCAGTTTGTATAATGGCGTGACTTGGCAGTATTGAGAGCACTTGCTTTCTGATCTTTGGGCGCAGTTTTGAATTGCTAGGACATCCCCCGGTGGATTTTGGCATCAAAGCAGAAGCGCCCTTTCGTTCGCGAGGAAAACTTTGCGTTATGCAGCATTCGGCTTTCTGCCAGTGGTCGCTGGGGCCGGGCTAGGCGGCGTGGTTGTGGTTTACAAAGCTCGAGGATGTAAGACTGCATCGCTTCGTCGCCCTACAAATTCCTGCCCGATGAAGTCGCCAAGGACGGACAAACCGGGTGCCCTAAGCTCCTAAGCTATTGAAAAGATGGTGCACCCTGAGAGATTCGAACTTGAGGCGTTTTGCGGGCGTGAGCGAAGCGGGAGCTCGCAGCCGAAATCCTGAGCCTGGGGTTTAGGCGAAGGATCTGGCCGAAGAATGGACCTTGAACAAGATGGTGCGCCCTGAGAGATTCGAACTCCCGACCTTCTGGTTCGTAGCCAGACGCTCTATCCAGCTGAGCTAAGGGCGCAACGTTTACTTCGGCGGGGTGAGGTCGCCCAAGAATTATAACGGAAGTGGAGCTCTGTCGCGAACGTTCTCTGTCGAACATCTTTTCTTGCGAATTTTATTCTGAATCGATAGTCCGCCAGAAACCGCGCAGGACGCCGACTTCGGTGGCTCGAAGTTTTCCACAGGTGAATCCCACCCACGAATCCGGAGTACGCCGCTTTAGAAGTAAATCTTTCCCGCTGGAGAGCAATTCCTACAAAGCAGCCCCCTCCGCAATTTCGTATTTTGAGCAGCTTAAGAACGGCACGCCATGTGCACTATGGAAAAGCAGACGAAGTGGCGCGCAACGGGGCGCTCCAAGAAGCACTTCGGCCAGAGGTTTTCTTGGACGCCCCTTTGCATAAACTCCCCCAAGCGCCTCTCTTTTGCGGGTCTTTACCGCCAAGTTGTTTCCGCCTGCCTCTTTACGCCAGAGCCAGCGGTTCCCGCACATCGATCCCGGCCTGACGCAAAAGCCGAGCAATGCCATCAGTTTTCAGGCGCGAAGCGTCAAACTCCACCCGCACCGTGCGCTCTTGCTCGTTGAACTGTACTCGTCGAACTCCGTAAACCTCACGCATTCCGTCGATCGCCCGCAACTCTTGCTCGCCGGGCGCTGAACCGTACCGAAAAACGACATCCAGGTAAGTCATGCGATAATCCTCTGCTGTCTTCCTCTGCTCACTATGGAAGCCCGCACCGCGCTGTCCGGCGGGCTGAATCCAATATATGCCATTATCCATCGAAGAAGACAGAAAGCCTGAGTAAATGAGGTTGCGACGATCACGAGAACGCCGGAAGGGAAATCGCGATGCGCGTGCTTGCGTACACATGGGCTGGGGTGCGCACGACTGACGTGAAATCAGCCGCGCACTTCTTTGGCGATGTCCTGGGACTCTCCCTGATTCACGAGGGCAAAGGACTCGCGCAATTCGAGCTGCCATCGGGACAGCTCTTCGAGGTCTTAGGTCCGGAGAGTCGTTACCATCAATTTCACGCCTGCCCGGTTTTGGCCTTTCAGGTCGAGGATTTGCGCGCGGCCATAAACGAGTTGAAATTACGAGGCGTCGAGTTCGTCACGGATGTCAATGGCACGGAATCAGAAGCCTGGGCGTATTTTCGCGGGCCGGACGGCTACCTGTACGAGCTTTGGCAGACGGCACGCCCGCTGAAGGCACTGCAGGCCAACTAGACTAGTCGCGCCGGCATTTTGGCGGCTATCGCGAGAGGCTTGCCCTGAGGCTCCCGAAGGCGGGGTCACCGCTATTAGAAAAGGAGTCCCACCCAGACACCCACAAAGTCTACATGCCCCCCAAGCCATTCAACCCGGCGTCCACTCTCGAACGCGACCCCGTTTGTGGAATGAACGTAAATCCCGCGAACGCCAAACATATCTACGAGCACAGTGGGAAGAACTACTATTTTTGCTGCGCACCGTGCGTGGAGAAATTTAAAGCTGACCCGGCAAAATATCTCAGCCAGAAACCTTCGCGCCCATCAGGCCTGGAAATGCCTGCTTTGGTGATGCCGGTTGCGCCAACGGCAGCCCCGGTCTCCAACTCCCAAAGCCAACCGGTCCAAAGCAAGCCTGAGACTCAGCCTCCGCGCTCGGCGACCGAAATCGCCAGCTACGTCTGTCCCATGTGCCCGGACGTCCGCGAAAACAAGTCGGGCGCCTGTCCTTCGTGCGGCATGGCGCTCGAGCCGGAACTTCCCGCAGCATCTACCCGCACCGAATACACCTGCCCCATGCATCCGGAAATTGTGCGCCCTGGACCGGGTTCATGCCCCATATGCGGAATGGCTCTGGAGCCGCGCACGGTCTCCGCCTCCACAGAAGAAAATCCCGAGCTCCGCGACATGAGCCGCCGCTTCTGGATTAGCCTCGCGCTCACCGCTCCGCTCATGGTCGTTGCCATGGCTGCCATGACTTGGGAGATGCCGTTGCACCGTCTCCTGCGAGGCGCAACATTGCCCTGGCTGGAACTCGCGTTGGCTACACCCGTGGTGCTCTGGGGTGGCTGGCCATTTTTCGCGCGCTTCTGGACTTCGCTTGTCAATCGCAGTCCCAATATGTTCACGCTGATCGGCATGGGAACCGGGGTTGCCTATGGATACAGCGTAATCGCCACGCTCGCGCCGCAAATTTTTCCCGACTCTCTGCGCACCATGGGCGGGCATCCGGACGTCTATTTCGAGTCGGCTGCCGCCATCACCACGCTCGTCCTGCTCGGTCAGGTCATGGAATTGCGAGCCCGAAGCCGCACCAGTGCCGCCGTCCGCGCCCTCCTCGATCTCAGCCCGCGCACCGCGCGCCTGCTAAGCCCAGACGGCAACGAGAAAGATGTCCCGCTCGAGCAGGTAAAGCCCGGAGACCGCCTCCGTGTGCGCCCGGGAGAAAAAATTCCGGTGGACGGAATCCTGCTCGAAGGCCGCAGCACAGTTGACGAATCCATGATCACCGGCGAATCCATGCCGGTGGAAAAATCGTCCGGCAGCAACAATAAAGTCGTCGGCGCCACTATCAACGGCACCGGCTCATTCATCATGCAGGCCGAGCGCGTCGGCAGAGAAACCCTGCTGGCGCAAATCGTTCGACTCGTCGGCCAGGCGCAACGCAGCCGCGCTCCCATCCAGCGCCTCGCCGACCGGGTAGCGAAGTGGTTTGTCCCCATCGTCGTTGCAATCGCGGTGATCACTTTCATCGCGTGGTTCTGGCTGGGTCCGCAACCGCGCCTCGCCCACGCCCTCGTGAACGCAGTCGCCGTATTAATCATCGCGTGTCCCTGTGCTCTCGGACTCGCAACCCCCATGGCGATCATGGTCGGCGTAGGCCGCGGTGCCCGCGCCGGAGTGCTCATCAAAAACGCCGAGGCTCTCGAGATTCTGGAAAAAGTTGACACGCTCGTCGTCGACAAAACCGGAACGCTCACCGAAGGCAAACCGAAGCTGGTAGGCGTAGAAGCTCAAACCGCATCCGATGCCGATCAAGTGCTTCGCCTCGCTGCCAGCCTGGAGCGCGCCAGCGAACATGCGCTGGGAATCGCAATTGTGCAAGGCGCTCTTGATCGCCGGATAAAACTCGCCGAGCCGACAGAATTCGTTTACTCCGCCGGCAAAGGGATTCAGGGTATCGTGGACGGAAGAGGTGTCGCGGTCGGTAACGCTGCTCTTATGGTTGAAGCTGGTGCCTTCGCGAGCCCCGAGGCGGCCATTCTTCACGCCAAGGTCCCCGTTGGCACAACCATTCTCGTCGCCATCGATGGAAAATATGCCGGAAACATCTCCATTGCCGACCCCATCAAACCGTCAACTCAGGAGGCGATTCGCGGCCTCCGCAGCCAGGGCATTCACATCGTCATGCTCACCGGAGACAATCACGCCACCGCGTCAAACATCGCGGAAGCGCTCGGCATAGACGAATTCGAAGCCGAAGTCTTGCCCGCAGGCAAATTGGAAATCGTCCGCAGACTGCAAGGGCAGGGAAGAGTGGTCGCGATGGCAGGCGACGGAATCAACGACGCCCCGGCGCTTGCGCAAGCCGATGTTGGCATCGCCATGGGCACCGGCACCGACGTTGCTATCGAAAGCGGCGGGATCACACTTGTGAAAGGTGATCTCTCGGCCATCCTGCGCGCCCGCAAACTAAGCCAGGCCACCATGCGCAACATTCGCCAGAATCTTTTCTTCGCCTTTGTCTATAACGCCGTCGGCGTGCCCATCGCAGCGGGAATTCTCTATCCGTTCTTCGGCCTGCTGCTCAGTCCAATCTTCGCTGCAGCGGCAATGAGCTTCAGTTCCGTCTCCGTGATCACAAACGCTCTGCGCCTGCGCAACGTGAATCTGAATTAGACTGTGAGGAGTAGCCGTGTGGGACTGACACCCGTGTCCGACACCCTTTGACTTTGATTTGTCGGCCGAGACACGCCGTTGCGCTCAGCAATCCGGAAGCGACAGGCTGCGGTTCACCCCTGAACGCCTGCCGCGCCGAGAACGTCTGCCCCATCGTGAACGCCTGCCGCACCGTGAACGCCTGCCCACCGTGAACACCTGCCCACCGTGAACACCTGCCGCACCGTGGAAGAGCGGCGCTTCAGCGCCGCGTGTCAGGCAAAATGACGTGGGGCTTTAGCCCCTGAGGTAGCTCTACAGCTTTCCCAAATACTCAATCACGTCCGGCTCCGTCCAATCCACCGGCCCGATAAATTTGCGGCGCACCACGCCGTTGCGGTCGATCACGTAGGTCTCAGGAAACTTAAACGTCCCGTACAGGCTGTTGCTCTTCTGATCGGCATCGCGCACGGAGAGCAGGTTTACGCCGTGATCTCTCAGGAACCGCTGGTAGCTGCTGTTATCCACGTCGACGCTCACCGCCAGCACAGTCACACCTTTATCCTTCATGCGCTGCTGCATCTGCACCAGCGATGGCATCTCTTCAATGCACGGAGGACACCAGGTCGCCCAGAAATTCAGCACCACGACCTGACCTTTAAACTGGCTGAGCGTAACCGTGCGGCTAGAGTCGCGCACCGTGAAGTCCGGCGCAGCCATGCCGATGCGTGGAGGCCGCGTCCCGCTATAGCAGCCGGATAGCGCCAGCAGAATCGCAAGCAAAATGACCACCGCGGTAACCCACACGGCAAAACGAAGCATGCATCGCACCTAGCTATAATAGTCCATTCGACTTATCTTGCAGAAGTAAGCCGCAGAACTAAACCGCAGCCCATCTCATGCACTTCCGTTTCATCACATCCACTCCCCAGGATATCGTTCGCGGTAGCGGGACGTTTGCCGGCATCAGCACGCTCGCAACATTTCTGCGGCTCTCCGGTGCAACCGTCGACCTGGTGACACCCACCTTCCAATTTCCCCTCTACACCGTGGAGCGGCTGGTTTTCAACGAGACGCTCCGCTTCCGCCACGGAAGTTTCAACGTAATCACAATCGGCTTCGACATGGACGGCTTCACTCTAGCCGGCACCGGACGGGGACTGCATATCGCGTCCATCAAAGGAGTGATCGCCGACGAGATGCGCTTTGAGGCCGGCCTTACCAAAGCCACAATGCGGCTCCAGGCGCGTTGTGAGAAGCGTCACGTCCAGCGCGCAGACGTGGTCCTTGCCACCAGCCACTACTCTTCCCGGAGAATCCAGGAGCTCTATGGCATCGCGAATGAACCGCGCGTCGTGCCCGAGCTGATCGATCTGACCTCATGGCGCAGATTGCTCCAGCTCAATCCAGCTCAGCCGGAAGTGAACAGGTTTATAGTGCTCTGTGTTTGCCGCTTCTATCCGCGAAAGCGGCTGAACATTCTGCTGGGCGCCATTGACCGCCTGCGCTCGAAAATACCCGGCCTCGAAATTCGCATCGTCGGCGACGGCCCCGAAGCCCGCCGCCTCAAGTCCATCTCCCGCAACAGAAATTTACATGGAATCGTGACCTGGCTGGGAAACCTCTCGCAGGACGAACTCGCCAGGGAATATAACCGTTGCCACGTTTTTTGTCTGCCGAGCATCCAGGAAGGGTTCGGCATCGTCTTCCTGGAAGCCATGGCAAGTGCCAAGCCCATCGTGGCTGCACGCGCCAGCTCAACCCCCGAAGTGGTGAAGCACGGCATTCTGGCGGAACCAGACGACGAAGAAGCATTGGCCGAAGGAATCCGGCACGCTTATGCAGATCCAGGGTTGCGCGCCGCACTCGCAGCCGAAGCATCGCATTGGGTCAAGCAGTTCGATGCCCCGCTAGTCGCTGCCACATTCCTGCGCGAAGTGGAACTCGCTACAAAACATGTGGGGACAGCCGCCCTCGGCTGTCCTTCGAGCGAAGCTCGATGATCTCGTTGCCAGATCGTTGATCCTCGAAGCATCCTCCGCGCGAACCCAGTAATATATTCTTAGTGACCATGGTCTATCTCACGCGCAAAGCAGAATTTTCAGCCTCGCACTATTACCACAGCCCGGATTTCACTCCCGAGGAGAACCGCCGCATCTTCGGTAAATGCAACAACCCCAACGGCCACGGCCACAACTACACCCTCGAAGTCACGGTAAAAGGCGAAGTCGATCCCCGCTCCGGCTTCGTCGTCGACCTCAAGCAACTCAAAGAAGTCATGCACCGCGAAGTACTCGACGCCATGGACCACCGCTTCCTCAACAAAGAAGTCCCCGAATTTCTACATCGAATTCCCACCACGGAAAACATTGCCGTCGCCATTTGGCAGCGCCTCACCAGCAAACTCGGCAACAAACTCGGAAGAGCCAGCCTACATCGCGTGCGCGTCTACGAAACCCCAGACCTATTCGTGGATTTCTATGGAGAATCATGAGAAAACGATTTTGGGTGGCGATTTTGGGTGGCGCAGCGCTTCAGCGCTGCGATAAAGGTCTCTTCATCAGTATCAGTGCGGCTTTAGCCGCTGAGTGTCGAAAGCTATCTAGCGCACAAACGATATGAAAGCCCACCTCTCCCGCCGCTACCGCTTCTCCGCTTCCCACCGCCTTCACAGCGAATCCATGTCGGAAGAAGAAAACCAGGCAACCTACGGCAAGTGCAACAACCCCTATGGACACGGCCACAACTACATCGTCGAAGTCACCGTCAGCGGCCCGGTTGACGAGAAAACCGGAATGGTCTGCAATCTCACCGATCTCGATGGCTTCATCGAAAGGGAAGTGCTTTCCCGCTACGATCACGAAAATTTGAATACAAAGAAAGAATTCGCCGAGGAAGTGCCCACCACGGAAAATCTCTGTATTCAGATTTACGAAATAGTGCAGCGTGGCTTCCCTCACGCGCATCTTGAAAGAGTGCGACTTGAAGAAACCATGATGAACTCCTTCGAGTATTCGGGCGATAAAGAGTTATTACATTAATGGTGTCATCCTCAACCGAAATGTTTCAAGAAAGGGAAGGCCGATCGAATCGCCGCTTATGAAACCGGGCCCCGTTGAACAAACAGCCGAACTCTCAACTCTCACCAGCGCCAGCTTCGAAGATCTCGTCCAGGAAATGCTCGTCCGCCTCGGTGAAGATCCGCAACGCGAAGGCCTTCGGCAAACTCCCGAGCGTGTCCGCAAATCGATGCAGTTCCTCACCCGCGGTTATCGCGAAGATCCCGAAGCTTTGCTCAAGGGCGCGCTCTTCACCGTCACCTACGACGAGATGGTTATCGTCAAGGACATCGAAATGTTCAGCCTCTGTGAGCATCACATGCTGCCATTCTTCGGCAAAGTGCATGTCGCCTACATTCCGAAAGGCAAGGTAATCGGCCTTAGCAAAGTGCCGCGCCTCATCGAGCTCTTCTCGCGCCGACTGCAGATTCAAGAGCGCCTCACTACCCAAATCGCCGAAACCATCCAGAAAGTAATCGAGCCGCACGGCGTCGGGGTCGTCATTGAAGCCCGGCATTTATGCATGATGATGCGCGGTGTCGAGAAGCAGCACTCGGCCGCGGTAACGTCATCAATGCTGGGTTGCTTCCGCAACGAGCAGGAAACGCGCTCCGAATTCCTCTCGCTGATCCGCCAACGATCCAACGGAATCTAGCTTGCACCCCGAATCGTGTGGAGCGGAGACCCTTGTTTGGTGACGCGTTTGGGTGGCGCAGCGCTTCCAGCGCTGCGATTTCAGCCCGCTTTTATAAAGCGGCTTTTAGCCGCCGAGGGTAAGATATCGACGGTGCTCAACAACAAACCGTGCCCAAAAGAATTCAACCTCAAAATCCATGCCCCACCGGGGACTGAGTGACAAAACCGCCCTCGTAACCGGCGCCACCCGCGGCATCGGCCTGGCCATCGCCCGCGCACTGGCGGAAGAAAGCTGCAACTTAATCCTCACCGGCCGCGGCGAATCCGCCCTGCGTCGTATCAGCGGGGAACTCGCGTCCCCGAAACTAAAAATCCTCACCCACTCTTGCGACGTCCGCGACCCGCAATCCGTCGACGACCTGTTTCGCGCCATCCGCCGCCAGTTCAAGCGTCTCGATATTCTCATCAACAACGCTGGCATCGCCCACGCCAATCTCACTGTCGATAAACTCCCGCTGCCACTCTGGCGGGATGTGCTCGACACCAACTTGACCGGAATGTTTCTGGTTACGCAAGCCGCGCTCCCTATGATGAAGCGCGGCGGTACCATAGTGAACAATCTCTCAGTCGTGGCTAATCGAGTTTTCGCCGGATCGGCCGCCTACATCGCCTCCAAACACGGAGCCCTCGGGTTGACCAACACGCTGCGCGAAGAATTGCGCCCCAAAGGAATTCGCGTCATCGCGCTGCTCCCCGGCGCCACCGACACCGACATCTGGAACGCATTCTGGCCCGAAGCTCCGCGCAAGAAGATGATGTCCTCCGCAACCATCGCCGAAGCCCTCGTCAGCGCAATCGCACTACCGCCGAATGCCACCGTAGAAACGCTCGAAATCCTTCCTACGGGCGGGATTCTGTAGTCGAAACCTGTAGGTTCGTCCCATCACGTTGTACCTCCGCCGACTTTCCAGCTAAGATACGACCGACCGAAAACTCCCACGGAGGAATCCATGAGCAATACGCCATTTCTCGCCGCCGCATTGTTCGCCGCATCAGTTCTTACTCTCCCTGCCCACGCCCAGGACGCCAAAAAAGAAGCAGCCGTAAAGCCCGCCGACAGCCCGTCCCAAGCCGTGCTCGCCGCCTGGAACGATATCGGCCGCAAGCTCATCGCCATGGCTGAAGATTTTCCCGAAGACAAATACGACTTCAAGCCCACGCCCGCCCAGCGCTCTTTCGCCGAGCAGTTGCTTCACGCGGCCGGAGCAAATTATTTCTTCACGGATCCGGTCCTGGGTCAGAAACCTCCCGCTGGGGAAGATCCCAAGCGTGATCAGTACAAGACCAAGGCTGACGTGGTTGCCTTCGTGAAAAAAGCCTTCGCCGATGGCGCCGCCGCCATCAAAACGAAGGGCGATAAAGGATTATCTGATTTAGTCGTCGATTCCTTCGAGCACAAACAGTATCGAGTCATCGACTACGCCTACGGCTTCATCGAGCATTCCGGAGAACACTACGGACAACTCGCTGTCTATTATCGCGTCGCCGGTTTGGTTCCTCCCGAGTCGCGCCCCAAGAAGTAGCAACCGTGGAAACAAAATAAAGCGCTGTCATCCCGAGGCCCGCGTCCTTCGCGGGCCTCAGCATCTATGCATCCCTGTGTGTGCTATCGCAGCGATCCATCCAGATCGCCCACACTTCATTACCCCACCGCGTATGGCGATCTCAATCTGCGCTCGCCAAAAACTTTCACCAGCAGCGCTCCCGAGACAAATCCTCCCACGTGCGCCCAAAACGCCACACCTCCCACGTTCTGCCCTTGCACGGCGAGCGCCGTAGCGGTCCCGCTCAGAAAATTAAGCACAAACCAATATCCCAAAATAATCCAGGCCGGCACCCACACCACGAAAACAAAAAACCACGTCAGCACGCGCGCCCGCGGATACAAAATAAAATAAGCCCCCAGCACCCCCGCAATGGCTCCGCTCGCGCCCAGTGTCGGCACCGTCGAGTGCAGATTAATCGCCACCTGTGTGCTCATCGCAATCAGCCCCGTGAGAATGTAAAACACCAGATACTTGAAATGCCCCAGATAATCCTCAACGTTGTCGCCAAAAATATACAAGAACCACATATTGCCGATGACGTGCATCCAGGAGCCGTGCAGAAACATCGAGGTGAAGAAGGGAACTACGATCGCCGGCAGCGGGTACCGCGTCGACCCCGCCAGAAACGCCGCCAGATGATACGGCACTACACCAAACTGATGAATCAGAATGTTCAGGCTTTGACGATCCAGCGTCGCCTCGAAGAGAAAAATCAGCAGGTTCAGCCCGATTAAAAAATTGTTCACCCACGGAGTGCTATACCGAGCCTGATCGTCGCGAAGGGGCAGCATAAAATATCTGTTAACTTAGTAATCGGGTGATCCTGTAATTGAGACCCGATACTCGCCTTCAATTACCACTTACCAATTACGCAATTACCCATTTACTCAATCCTCTCATGAATGGCGTTATCATCGTCGATAAGCCCGCGGGTTGGACCTCTCACGACGTGGTCGCCCGCATGCGCCGCATTCTTGGCCAGCGTTCCATCGGTCATCTCGGCACGCTCGATCCTCTGGCCACCGGCGTGCTCCCGCTTGTCGTTGGCAATCTCACGCGCCTGGCGCAGTTCTACACTGCATCGGAGAAAACTTACGAGGGCGTCATCCGCTTCGGCTTCGCCACCAACACATACGACGCCGATGGCGACCCGCTCGGCGAAGCCCGTCCTGCCACTCTTGACCCTGTCACTCTTAACCCTGTCACTCTTAACTTGGAGCAACTCCAGCAACTCGCCACTGGATTCCTCGGCCTCATCGAACAGCTCCCGCCACCGTTCTCCGCTAAAAAAATCAACGGCGTCCCCGCCTATAAGCTCGCGCGAAAACAACAAGACGTAGTCCTCAAGCCGGTGCAAGTCGAGATCAAGGAATTCGTTATCCTGTCAGTTGCGGACGACCGCGCCCACTTCCGCGCCCGCGTCGCCTCCGGAACCTACATGCGCTCCGTCGCCCACGAAATGGGCCAGCTACTCGGCTGCGGAGCCCATCTCGAATCGCTCCGCCGCACCGCCGTCGCCGAGTTCGATATCAGCCAGGCCCACACCTTGGAAGAAATTGAAGACAAGATAAGGAATTGTCATTCCGACCTCAGTACAAATTGTCATTCCGACCGGAGCTTACCCTTCCCGCGGGGAAAGGGAAGCGAAGTGGAGGAACCTGCTTTTCCTGACATCACCACGTCCATCTTCATCCACCCCCGCCAGCTCCTGCCCCATTTTCCCTGCGTCGCCGCCGACGAACCTACCGCCGCCCGCATCCGCAGCGGACGCCCCGTCAATCTTCCCGAACTCTCCCGCGCCCGCCACGTCAAAGTCTTCCAGGGACAAAGCGACCTCATCGCCATCGCCACCCGCGTAGCCGGAACCCTATTCCATCCCAAAATTGTGTTTGTCACAGAGCAAGCGGTCGCAGTCGCGAAAGGGAAGTAAGGTGGAGGGACACGAGCCTAGGTGCCCTGCCTAGGAGAGCTTGAAGGTCGGCTTCGAAGCCCCCGTTTGGTTGGTCGCGAGCCCCTAGACGCGGGGCATCCATTGGTCACCGAGCATCTCGGACATGGCAATGCGAGCGAAGCTCTCGATAACGCGAAGGTCGTGGGAAACCTTTGCTTCGTGCTTGGGATCGTCTGGGTTTATCGTGTTTTGCTTGAAGACGTGCTCGATCGCGTTACGTCTCTCTTCGCGGAGGTGCCTTTCCAGGTCGGTTGTATTCTTGAGGATTTCGGAGACTCTCTCTTTTTCCATCGTTTTCTTGGCAGCGACATCATTCATCCATTCCCGTCTGGCCTTCAGCTTCGGATAGGCTAGATCGATGATTTTCCAGAAGCACAGGAATGAGTAAAACCTGCTTCGCGAGTTGACGGCTTCTTTGTGGAGGGCGAGGGCAAACCACTGCGTTGTTGTCCTCGGTGCCGCAAGGGAATATTGAATGTGCGCCGCGTCGACGCCCATTCCTCCGGCCTGCCTAGGCCCGAACACCGTCGGGTGTGGTCGTCTCGGCCCCCCGGAGCCCCAGAGTTTTCTAACCGGCATTTTCTGGTCCCAAACCAGTGCGCTTAGCAGCCGATTTAGACGCGCCTCTTCCTCCGAATGGTCACGTAAATTACGCACCCCCATGCTGACTACGGCATCTTTCTCAACAGTCCCGTTGAACCATCGAAATCTTTTGCCCTCAAAGGTTAAGAAGACCTCTTCCTCGGGCCCTAAACGTATCGAGGAGTCGACCACCCAGTCGCTCTGGTACGGGCAGTCGGACTCGATCCATGCCGAGTCGGGGCGCCGCGACTCTACGCGCTTTCTCCAAAAGTCGATCTCAAGGGTTTCGGTAATGCTTGCCAGCACATCTCCTACGAGCCAGGCGGTGTCGCACAGGTTTGAGTTCGGTCTCCACACGAAGCTGCGAGTTCGATCAAAGAACATGAAATGCCACTGATGGCTAATGTGGTAGAAGTCCATCGAAGGGACGACTGCCTTCATAGAGCGCGGATAGCTGTCTGGGCTACTAAGGTAGTCGTCGGTGATGGCGAACAGTGCGAACAGCGCTAGGAACCGATGCAGGAATCCGTGTGAGTGGATCAGTTGGCCAGTGATGAAGTCGAGGCGAGTTTCCTCCGTTGTCTTCCCGCCGATGACCTTTACGAGTATTCCGTCGGAACGGTTGTAATAATACGCCCCATCCTCCGCCCGGAACACGTTGTCGCGCTCCGCGTGCGATTTTTCTCCATGATCTTTCCCAACCGCTCAGATGGTCCATGTTTTCGGTGAAGAATTGCTTTAAACCTTTCCAGGCGAGGGGGTGGGGTCGGACGACCATCATTTCGAGTGCTCGTCGGCACTGGCTGCACCAGTCGGGCGTGTGGTCTCTTGACGATGTCTCATAGCTGAAAAAGGTTTTCAGGAGTGCGAACCAAGTGGACCCGGGCAATACCCCGAACTGGCCCCCGCGCATACCCTTCCGTATAAGGCCGTTCAAAGCTGCATCTACCCCGAGTTCGATAGGCTGCTCGAGGAGCTGCTGCGCGGACTCGTAAAGGGTGGGCGGCGGGTAAAGAGGCGTGCCGCTCTCGAACTGAACGAATGGGGTTTTCTCTGGGTCCCCCCTTAGTGTGAGGTCTTCCTTCATTTTCGAGCGGGTTCCCGATCCTCCGGGGGAAGTATAGAACGGATCAATAGACGCTCGCTTGCCAGCCTAAGGGGGTGGAATGCCTCCTTTGCGCGAAGGGCGCGCAAAGATGGCCCACCCCTTTGCAGTTCTATCAGCTCTCAAAAGCAGGTTCCTCATCGGGCTGGCGCCCGGTTCGGAATGACAAGGGATAATGTGAGCCATAGGCATCGGACTCCCAGCGAACGACGACATAAGATCCTTCGGTCCGCAGCGGGCGCACTCCTTAGGATGACAGGGGGCCGAAAATCCAGAAATCTGCTTGTACCCAAAATCTTGTCAAGACCTCATTCGTGGATATTTTCGACTAAGTCGTTGATTCGCTGAGGAGAATAAATTAGCTAATATGTCCCATTTACCCTATGCAATATGATATAATAGTTATGTAGAGTAAAAACAGCGGCGCAGGCCATCCGGTCTGCGCCGTTCGTGTTTTCGCGCATCGCGTTTTCAGAGCATCGGGCGTGACGTTCCGCCATACAATTTTCGAAGGGAGCATCCATCAGGCACAGCCTACAAGCTGCGCCTTTTTTATTTATGCGGAAGAAATCTAATCCCAAACGCCGCGGAGAAGCCGCGGAGGCCGCGTTTCTGGCGAGAGCGACCGTGCTTGGCTTCAGCATTTGTGTCCCCTGGGGAGAGAGTGAACGCTACGACTGCGCAATCGACTCCCAACCGGGCTTTCTGCGGGTGCAGGTAAAGTCCGCCACTGCCTGTAGCCGCTCGCGATATGTTGTGAAAGGCGGCGGAAACGGCCAGCCTTATACCGCAGAGGAGATCGACTTTCTTGCCGCCTATGTCGTCCTTCGGAATCTTTGGTATGTGATTCCGGTTGAGGCGTTTGCACCGCGGGCTATGTTGCAGTTCACTCCTGACGACAGCAGCAGGGACACGTTTGGGAAATACCGCGAAGCCTGGTGCCTGCTGGATTGCGCGCGCAAGGCGCGAGGCTGGCTGGACATTCCGGTGAGGTGCCGCAGCAGGGAATTGGGGTCTCGGTGCGCGGTTTGCCCGATGCGTGGCTGATTTCGTTCTTCTGAAGTGACGGGCGGGGACCTTGATCTCGGTGCCCTAACACAAAGGGCGGCTTCGCAGCCGCCGCCCTTCAATCTCATCCTAAGCAGAGCGCTTAGGTTCGCACCTTACACACCAAGTTTCTCGCTCCGCGCTCAGCATGTCAAGGAAATGCGGCACCGCCTCAAGTAACTTTAGGGAGGCCCCGGTGAGACTCGAACTCACGACCTCTAAGGTGCGAACCTAGCGCTCTATCCAGGCTGAGCTACGGGGCCATGCCTGCCACGCCCACCCCAGAACCTGTTTCCGCACCACCGTGCTTTCGATCCACGACAGCTTCCCGCGTCCATTCTCTCGCACCGTGCGGGTTGTCGAACGCGAGGGATAACATTTTTCACTACGGTTCCCAGTCTAGGATTCCCGCTCTGGGACGGCAAGGCGAAGGGTTTATACTCGAAACCTATGTCTGGGGATTCACACAAGACTTTCTACCTCGAAACCTTTGGCTGCCAGATGAACGTGCATGACTCCGAAAAGGTCATTGGCACGCTGGTGCACGAGGGATACCGGCAGGTGGAGACGGTGGAGCAGGCCGACCTGATTCTTTACAACACGTGCTCCATCCGCGATAAGGCGGAGCAGAAAGTTTTTCATCGGTTGGCGGACTACAAAAAGCTGCTGTCCCAAGGAAAGAAGTTTGGAGTGCTCGGCTGCGTGGCGCAGCAGGAAGGGGAAAAGATTTTCGAGCGCGCGCCGCATGTGTCGCTGATTTGCGGATCGGCGTCGTATCGCAACCTGCCGCAGATGCTTGCGCAGTTGGAAGGTGCACCGGACACAGGCTCCCGAACCTTAGTCCGGCGGGAGATTCCCTTCGGCAAGCTCAGGGCAGGCTCTCGCCCCGCGGCTGCGCCGCCCCCGGCTAAAGCCGAGGGTCTACCGGAGAACGCGGAGCATCGGAATGACGCCTCGTCCAGGTCGTCCACGCTCGTTCGCATCACCGGACTGGACGATCGCGAAACCGACGCCTGCTTCGAGACCGAATTCACCGCCCGCAGCAATCCGCATCGCGGATACATCACCATCATCGAAGGCTGCGACAAGTTTTGCGCCTACTGCGTGGTGCCGTTCACGCGCGGAAAGGAGCGCAGCCGCACTTCGGACTCGGTGCTCGCCGAAGCCCGCCAGATGGCCGATCTCGGCTATACGGAAATCCAACTGCTCGGGCAGAACGTGAATTCGTATAAAGATCCGGCAGGGAAGCGTTCCTTCGCAGAATTGCTGGCCGCGGTCGGTGAAGTGCCGGGGATCAAGCGCGTGCGTTTCACCACATCCCACCCCCGCGACTTCGGACGCGACATCGTCGACGCTATCGACGCCGTGCCTACGCTTTGCGATCACGTCCACCTGCCCGTACAAAGTGGATCAGACCGCGTGCTGAATGCGATGCAACGCCTCTACACGCGCGAACAATATCTCGAACGCATCGCCTGGATGAAATCGGCGAGGCGCGAGATCAGCATCACCAGTGACATTATTGTCGGCTTCCCCGGAGAAACGGAAAAAGACTTCAGCGAGACGCTGAGCCTATTGGACGAGGTCGGCTTCGACAGCGTCTTCACCTTCAGGTATTCTCCGCGCCCGAACACTCCATCGCTGGCACTGGACGATGCAATCCCCGATCAGGAAAAATCCCGCCGCCTGGAAGTCGTCATGGCCATACAGAAGGAAATCCAAATAGCTCGCTACAAGAAATATATAGGGACAATTCAGGAAGTAATGGTTGAAGGCAGGAACGAAGCCCGTGAACAGTGGATCGGCCGCACCAGCCAGAACAAAACGCTGAACTTTACCGCTCCAGAAACATCCGCGCCCAAGGCGGGAGCGTACGTCCAAGTGAAAGCTACAATTAGCTTTCCGAACAGCCTTTTAGGCGAAATGGTGGTATAAGAGTCCAAGAACACGGCTCAGGAAGCGCCGTCGAAGCAGGCTTAAAGGAGTTTTTTATGGAAGTAGAGATGACCATCCGTGGCCTTTTGATGGATCCAGTCAGTAATATGCCGATTGTGATTTTGAAGGATGTGGCGGGAGAATCGGTGCTTCCGATCTGGGTGGGGGTGTACGAGGCGAACGCGATTGCGCTGGAGATGGAGAAGGTCAACACGCCGCGTCCGATGACGCACGATTTGATCAAGAATGTGCTGACTGGGCTGGAGACGCAGGTGCATAAAGTGGTGGTGACCGAGCTCCGCGAAGATACGTTTTATGCGGTGATCTGGCTGGAGCGGAGCGGCGAGGTCATCAGCGTCGATTCGCGACCGTCGGATGCGCTGGCGCTGGCGCTGCGGGTGGATTGTCCGATCTTTGTGGACGATGTGGTGCTGAAGAATTCGAAGCAGGCAGCGAACATGTCGGACCGCGTGACCGCCGAAGAATTGCGGAAGTATCTGGAAGGGCTGAACGACGAGGATCTGGGCAAGTATAAGATGTAGCTGGTTGAACCCCAGGGGCTAAAGCCCTGACTTCTTTTGTAATCCGCTGATCACAGCGCTGGAAGCGCCTGCGCCACCCCAAAGCCAAATTCCCCCGGGAAGCGAGTATCCTCTTAGGTAGTTTACATAATACCTGTTATCGGACATTGACTCCGTCGACCGCCTGAACACTGCTCGAAACTCAGCCAAGATGGCTGCCCGCGCCGGGGCATAGCCGAAGGGTTCTGTGGTGCGCGCCCCCCCAGTTCCCCTT